>Ga0210040_10001201_pt1 | contig 39942 bp, 19 predicted proteins | sample CryGeyCG12114_NA_FD_185462 | JGI IMG/M metagenome (GOLD analysis project Ga0210040, IMG submission 185462) | Groundwater microbial communities from aquifer - Crystal Geyser CG19_WC_8/21/14_NA (SPAdes) (version 2) | ecosystem: Environmental > Aquatic > Deep subsurface > Groundwater | place: USA... | reverse complement strand
CGAAAAAACCGCTGATTCTCACTTCGCCCCTTATGGGAATTAACACGTGTAAACTTTTTTTTCGGACACCAAAAAATAGTTTTTTGAGAATTTCTCGCCAACCCTTGATCCGATCGGGATGAAACTTCACATGTATGCATTGCTTGTTAGTAGTAACAGAATACATGAAAATTACTATCTCTGCCCTCCTAGTTATTTGTATATTCCAAAAATCTAGGTGTAAACTTTTTTTTCGGACACAGTGTATGCAGTCTTGTTAACGGTACCGTTCTTGAGTATTACAGACACCCAGGTTGGCAAAAAAGACTTTATCACGGAGCAAAGTTCATTTCAAGTGAGTGGCGAGTCTTTTTTGTTCTCCATGACAATAGGGGAAAAAGAGGAGCGCACTTATGTAGTCAGCAAGAGAGTGTATGATAGCATAATTAAATGTAATTAATTCTCTTTTTAATTGTGCTCTATCCTGAACTGAGAGACTGAGGCCATTCACTGAACAAGTAGGGGAAGAACTCATCGCAAAAATAAAATATAGTGTGCTTAACGAACTCACAAGGAATGAATCGCTCCCATCTCCAGTCTAATATATGTGAGTTTGTGAACAACATTCTAAACTGTTGGGCCAAATTTACTGGCATTGCACTGGATAGCGCGTCCTTTTCTAAGTTACCATCCAAATATCCACTAACTAGCTAAATGGCCATATACAATGCATACTTATAATAATACCATAAGATTTCTTTGGACTCTCTTGTTCCCTTTTCACCGTTCAAATAATAATGGCTCAGGCTAATGTTGCCACACTCACTTTAGAGCATTATTACGGGTATTATTCTAAAACTACACTTTGTTTCTTGCAAAGACCAAAAGTTGCACAGGTGCTATCTTACAATGTGCATTCCCTATGCTATGTTTGTTATGTATATGTAATGCAGAGCTAACTGCTCGTGTTCCAGTTTAGGATGTAGGAAACAAATTATGAAATAATTGAAAGCACACATGGCCTTGTATACTTTTTCAATACATTTTCATAATTTAATTTCACAGGCTGACTTGTTAGCCAGCTATGATTGAGAAACTGACAGTCACTCATATTTTCTCCTTCAGTCGTTTCGTTTGCATTTAAAAATTCCAGCCTTATTGATAAACTGCATTTATATTTGGAAGAGCTCATCACACAGTGTGTATTTATAAGAAAAAGGAAATTATATGTACACCAAAGAGCCCACCTTTTGATGAGTTCCTGTCATTCCCTTAAATTGGATTTCTGTCAAAACTTCAAAATCTTCAACTTTTTCCTCCACGATAACATGATGACCATAAAAAATTTCTAATACACAACAGTCTCCACTTTTTTTTTCAAAATCCTGTCCATCAATCTATCTAAATATCCCTGTGTGGAACAAGGAGTTTACTACAAGCTCAAAAGAAAATTCTTTTGCCAAATATGTACAATCTCTTCTATAATCTGAAAATAATAATTAGTGTAAGTGTATGCATTATTTTTGGGAGGAAAAAAAACTTTCATTGTAATTACTATTATGCATAAAACATACTATCTGAAAAGTAATGGATGGATGGAGCTCGCTCAAATATTACATTCAGACTTTGAGAGTGTACAACATTTTTTTGGTTCCACAGATTGACGCTTTAGTTTGAGATTGACATGAGACTTGTGACAAGTTGACAAGACTTGATAAAAGAAACGGATCCCCATTCATTAGGGTCGACAAACCTCCTGTCATTTATTCCTTTTTAAGCTCAAGTTAGTGGTTTTTGTGTACGCAACTGGATACAGCATCCCTCCACACAGTGTACGTACATGGTGCATAAAATTCGGTTTAATGCTGTATCTCCCATCATACAAACTTTCCCGTCTTTAAGCACAGCACTAATTATTTTGTCAACCCAGTCTCGAAAAGCCGAAACCATGTATCTAACCTAAAGGCCTACCCATGAATCCCTAATTTCACCCAATCATCAAATATTCTGGGGAAGAAAAAATTCAAAATTAATTTGTCAAAAGTGTACTGACTGTATACTACTAACCAACCGTGATAAAAAATGCATTGCGGAATACACTTGTATAGTATATTTAATCTATTATCCTTCTTTAAAACGGATGCAATGAATTTTTTACCCTTTTCATTCCGTGTGCTTGAAATGAAAAAAATGACAACATAAAATTTGAGAAACCAATTGAAAGCAAGTAGCAAAAACAAAAGTTATCTTTCGTGTGACAAAAGCAATTTTCCTAAGACCTTTTTCCCCTTAACTTTTCTTGAGTAATCAAATCTGCTTTACAAGTTTAAAACTATATAATAACGCGACTGTCGTATTTGTACACTTTTTGTATCTATTTTTTCTCCTCTCACACAATCAACCCATGCAATAATCCAACTCAGAGTCAGTGCTCACATTCTCCCTTTATTACTTCAAGTTGTGCACGCATCTTATTGTAAAATCCACTCATTTCGGTCCATGTATGTAACTATTTAACATGTAAGACTCTCTGCTCTCACACCTTGTACAAATGTATCATCCCGACCGAAATGAATACATAAATAAATAACTAAGAACGTATTCCCATTTTTACAGTCTGCCCAATAATAGTTGGAGTGTAACCCTTCTCCCCTTCCGGAATAAAATTCAATTCGCATGTACACAAACCTTGCATAACACATGGATACAGACGGTGACAATAATTCCATAAATACTCGTAGGATAACTAAAAGTATGCTATAAAAGAGAATGCCAAGTTTGTCATTATTATTGTCTCATCCGTATTCACAAAGGCTTATGGAGAGTATCGACTCCCTTTTTGGTCCAACGAGGGAATCATTTATGCATGAAAAGTGCCATCAGTTTATATCTGCATCTATCCATCCATTTGGAATAGGGAAGGAATAAGGAATGCTAGAATCATGGAACATTATTTGTATTCCCAGTCCCACCACTCTTCTTATGCATATGAGCAAACTATATTCACTTTGTATTTCAAGTAAAACAAAACAGTGAGCGCTCAAGTTTTTACGCCCAACTTTGACTGACGCTTTCTCTATGCAATATTAAATATGATGCAGCATTGCACTACGAGTGTATATGTAGATCTGCCAGTGAAACTAAAAGACTCTATTATTCATACGAATAACTGACTGATACTGCTGCCGAGTATATGAAGACATATGAGTCCATAAGGACTCCATGTGCACATACAGATGGAGAAAAGAGCGAAAGGCTTAAAAGGAAGGACAAAAAAATATGACAATGAAATCAATGGCCTGTGCTCTAATAGTGTGTGTATGCAATGCGTCCTCTTGTTCTACATGGGAAAAGAATAAAATCCATACAGATACAACAACAACAACACACATATGCGGCAAATAGAGAAAGTGAGCACAGAGCGTTTCACACTTTTCTCCCCTTGCAAGCTACAGAGCACAAATATGTGAACAGCTACAGAGGAATGGATCTTCCACTTTTATGGCTCGTCATTAGCTACACAAGAGATCAGTGTGTCCAATAATACTTACTACAAGCAAAAGCAATATGCAACTGTACACAGTTTTAATAAATACTATCCTTTCCTGCGTGAATGATAAATATTGGGCACCAAAACTATGCAAAATTACTAGATACACACAAAATTTTGATCATAAATATAAATGATTCCTGAATTTTGAAATCATTATCAAAGGGATATACACCAGATATTGTCCATGACGACACAACTATCATACTGAAAGGCAAAAATGAGGGAGCATACGCATATATCGCCTATGAATAATAATGACACTGGTAATACTCGTAATAACAATAATGCACATGTGATATGAAATTGATCTCCCCAAGTGAGCCTCTGAGTCAGTCACTCGAGTGAATCTGCATATCAAATGATATCTAGCTCCCACTTATAATCATTCTCGTACCTCCTATCTACTAGAGCTGAGTAAAACACTTAAATTGTAACGATGATAAAGGGATCCAATCATCTACTGAACCAAACCACCACCACTGTGTATGTAGTGCACAACCCTATGGTCACAATAATAATCACAAACCAGAGAGATTTGCTCACATCACATCCCAGATCAAGATGAATAGATCTGGTAGCGTGAGAAATAATGAAGACTGTGTATAATTTGGAGTGGAAGTAACGAATTTCATCATCATTACGCACTGCTACCGTCCACAGTGCTATTCCAGCACACAATAATCATAATAATTCCAGTGGTTAAACTCCATAAGACATACAAGTACAAGGGTAATACATAATATTGAAAAACGCAAGGCACCACAACCCATACATACTGTGCATAGCTACTTACTTGCTAGTTTTTGTGACTGAGCACTGCTGACTGTGGCTAACTATAAACCCTTTGCTACTACAATATTGGATGGAACCAAGGATTGGGGAAAAAGTCTATACGCATTTTTAGGTGGGGAATCGAAAGGACTATAACTGATTGACTCCACGTGTGTGCATGCATAATGCAGTGAGCATAAAAAAGGGGGAAGGTGTACGAGCTCAACCCATCCATGTGTGATGATGCGCGCAAAAATGGTAAAAACTGTCTAGACTGGAAAAGTAGGTGTGCTTTCATGATTGGAAAGTAAGGAATCGCATGCCCAATCGATCATTGCCTACTCTGTTCCCGATCGAAAGGTTCAATCACGAGTTTTGGGAAAACCCCTTTGAGGCTGAAAAAAGAGAATGGACGAATCTTGGTGGCTGAGGAAAAAATCGATCGACTATATCTTGGCTGATCGACTTGCCCAACATGCGCTCAAGACGGTACACAAAAGATTTCTTGAGCGCAGAATACAGATATTTGAGAGAAGCAACTCTTGGGCTCACTTACTTACTCACTACTACGACTTTTCGTTCGCTCTGTTCGTCTTCTTATGTACTATGCACTACTATATACTACTAAAAACTTTGCTCTCCATCCTTTCTTCGTTCCACTGCATCACCACACACACACACACATACAGATATATATGGTTGGTGGCTATATAGATATAATATATTTTGTACAGGAGCATTTCTTGGTTCACAACTTGATGCCTTTTCTCGAGCTCTGGAACGTGTACTTAGTTAGTTAGTTAGAGTACTAGAGCTCAACTCTTCTCCATCGATTTTATCCCATGCGATAGTAAAGTAAGTAAGACTACGTCTTGAAGACGACTATACTTTCTGCTCCTCACTCTCCTATCTATTTATGGAAGTACTAAAGGCTTGTGCACAGAAAAAGATCGTCAATAGTCTCTGTCAGAGGAAAAATTCTAGTCCTTTCCCTGTTCCACGAGCTTTCCTGGCCTGGCCGTACCCATCCAAACCCACCTATCAATTTCCACTTACAATATGTATATACATTCGGTGGCAAAAACATGAGGGATCATAAAACCAAGTCTTTAATTTTATTGTCCTTCTCGTAAACCTTTGCTCAACCTATTAATTGAGTGTAAAGAGAATTGCCAGTTCTCGTATTTAAAAGTGCACGAAACCAGCCCACAGTTACTCCTTATGTGTGTGTGTGTGTGCACTGTACATCCATAGCAGAGGCAGGGAGGAAACAATATATTATGATTATGAATGAAATCGTAACTACTACTACATACTACACTGGCTCTTACTACCCCTGGCAAAAGACCATAAGATGATGATGACCTTCTCTCTTGCACAGAAAGCATTGTAGAAAGTCTTTGGGTGACCTAGTCACTATATAACCACCACTGTTATTATCATCTCAGATTTTATACCAGTCGGTATGCATATCTTTGCTCCATGAGAGGACTGACTCCTGCTATACTACAAGCCAGTGCACAATGTACTATATACTAACTACCATATGGAGTCACATTTATGAATGTGCAATGTTGCACTTGCATAAGCCACTACTGCTCACCATAGTCTGCTCATATCGTGTACATTCTGTTGTGTTTTTTTCCATTTTCCTGTGTTGTTTGTTGTACACAACAACACTGACAGGTCAGGATCATCCACACAAGTCTGGTACATGTTATTGTGTAGGACAACTTGTTTTTATTATGATGATGATGACTACCACCCTGTCTGTAAGAATTGGTTACTTCTTGCTTGCATTGACTGCGCATTTTATTTGAACCCGGGAGAAAATTGTGAGAGAGTGAATGAGTCGTCAATAAAAATCCATTAAGGTAGTCTTGAAAATTGAGTGGAGAAAAAGTTAATGGAGATTCATATAATTTTTTCTCCGTAAATCCATCACTTGGTCCATAATGATGATTATTGTTGTCCGCATTTTTTCTACATTCGCAACCTTTCATTATGATGGTTGTGCAAAAGCAGTCTTTTTTTTTGCTCACGCTAGATAGATACTACTGTGGTGACGGTCTCTTGAGAGTGAAATGTAATTCTTGCAGTGCACCAAAGGTAGTTAAAGCTTGCTCCCATGTATACATGAGAAAAAGAAGGGAAGCACGGCTACTTACTTACTCCATGTATTTATTTACTGGTGATCAAGCTTATGGGGCATAAAAGGCACAGGGAACAAATAAGACTGGGATGAGAAAATGAAGACGAGACAAGAAGAGAAAAAAACACATTTCCACGCCTTCCCAAGTTGAACAAGTGATCACGAAATCGGAGGAAATGTTGTGTGCATCACGACATATGGTCATCTTGTGTACAAGAAATTTTTCGATTTGTCATCCTTTTCACAATATTATCATCTTCACACATACATATGGAGGCAGACAGGGTGAGTGAAATTTTTAGGCGAGTTAAAAGCTCTGACTGACTGACTCAGAGAATATACATACTGTAGATAGATAGCAGATTCATAAGTGAATGGGACCAAAAGGGAAGAAGGAAGGTGCCCTTTTTACAAACTAACTATGATTAGTTTTTGTGGCCATCCTGAGGCCCAGTGCACACACACCTAGTAGTGCATGCATAATAACATAACAAGTGAATGGCTATTTAGCGTAATAAGAAAAGACGGGGGAAAAAAAGAGTAGTTCGTGGCCATGCACTTGGTGTGGAAAAAAAGCAATAAATATCTATCTATCCATCTTTCGTTAGTTTTCTATTCTTGTGATTATGATTATCAACTAACTCTTGTCAATTTAGCCACCTCACAGAGTACATGTGTAGAGCATGAAAATATAATTTTTAGCCTCATCATCCATAATACAGTACTTCCTTCCCACGAATCTTTGTAGAACATGAAGGAATAGGAAACTTGCATTATTATCATATGTGAGTATACATTCTGACTGGGTGAATATCCTTTACATTTTGTCACCTTTTAATATCCATAATCAGATGAGGGAAAAAAGTTTTATCGCTTTTAGATCCCACACAGTAACGCTAGGAAAAAAAGTGCTTCTTATCCTTGTTGTTATTATTATTATTGTCATTGCGTGTGAGTAATAAAACGGGACTCGAATATGTCTCATCCCCTACTTTTTTTATGACCATTTGAGAGTTGTGTGAATTTTGTCAAATAAATAATATCTATCCTTCTAATCTATGTATACGTGCATGCATGTATGCACAATGATTGTCTTGTTCACTCATAGTGAGTGCACGAACAGCATTCATCATCATCATCATCATCATGAGCAAACCTTATGAGTTTAAAAGGAATCTAAAGACTTAGGGAAAAAATTAGATGATCATCATTTGAGACAATTGAGCACGCATTCACAGTCAAAAACAATTTCTACAGCCTCTCATGATGAGAGTGGGCAAAGCAGGAGACTAATGGCATTTTTTCGTGGCTGACGGCCAACAAAGTGAGCAAAAAAATTGTGGCAGCATCAGAGTCGGTTTGATTGAGCTCATTTCACTGTATCATTATTATTACTATTTGGAATCATTCACAAACTAAAAGTTTCTACGGTGGATTCTATACAGTATGGAGTAGATGATTGCTGGTACGGAAGGTGATAATTATTACGTGCAGCTCATCTTATGTTAGCAGTAATGTATGGATTGGAAGCAACATTTGTTGTCACACATAAAAAATTAATTTCACTTCACCAGTCACCGACCGCACCGTTTTTCATAAGGAAATCAACTGAGTAACTAATGGCAGGAATTGTACAAAATGTCTTAAACTTTATTTCCGTATCTTGGGAACATTTAACAGAAACTTTCCAGGGATCTTTTAATTGCACTAATTTGTTGTGGCTACCTCATTAACTAACCAAGTGAAAATCCAAATGTGCTAATTGCATTGGAATTTTAAAGGATTTTATGTGAAATTCGCGGCAATAGACAGGTAGAGCAAAAAGTAGAAAACAATACAAGATATATCCACTTGTAAACTCATTGTATAATAATCTATCTATCCACTATCAGTTCATCCAAAAGGCATCCCGTTTTTTATGATTGTGCTGTAAAAATTATTTTTCCCACAAAGGGATCGACGTGACACAACTATTAGTATTGACCAAAGTCGGCTGGCTACCTCCTCAATTACAAAAGATGGATGCCGTGCCGGGTGAATGAATGATGTGGCGGCTACTTTACTTACACTCTGTATAATGCCTACCAGTTGAAAATAAACGTTTTCGTCTGTCAAACTCTCATGATAATAATGGTACAATGAATGCACAGAGAAATACTCTATCATTTAATACGTCTGTTCTGTGAGAATCATTGCTACTGTCTTGTCTACCTATCTGGGCAAAAAAAAACCTATCCTTCTTGCTCATTCAATAATTTTACAAAAAAAAGAGTATCATCATTATTATTATTGCTTTGAGTAATGCATTTCATTTTTTAATACTCATTTAACACTCTCTATATCCTACCACATACACTAGTAATTTTTGTATTACCGTGCCGGCTAACTATTAGTAGTATTGAGTATGCATATGCATTCTGGACATAGGGCACGAAATGTGCATCCCTATTCCGTTAGGTAAAAATTTTCAGTTATGAAAATGTTGCGTAATTAGCTCAGGTAATTGATTCGGTACTACTATCCTGATTATTTTGAATGAGTTTAAATATCAGTGGTTCAGAGCATTGGACTACATTTGAGTAACTACAGAGCCGGACAAAGCACATGGACCATTATTATTATTTGTAGGCGGAGAACTGACTGAGGATGAGAACAAACAAAGGAGCTCATAGAGTTATGCATGATCATCATTTCAGTACATTAGCCACTGATCCTCATCATACAATCATTGAGCTCCGTTGAGCAAATTTAATTTCAATTAACCACACTCCATCATCTCTGAATAATGAGGATAATGATGAGCAATAATGATTCTATTAGACTCACTCCTGTGTCGTTTCGAATCGCACTTTTCTCGGGACAAAAAAAATACTTTGCCAGTTGGCTACTGAACTGGTATGACTGACTACAAATGTAATTCAGCAACTATACTGTAGATTGGTGGATCCTGTTTTGTTACATATAATAATAATAATAATGATGATTGAAAATGAAATAATTATTTATCATACTGTGATGTGCACAATATGAATCATGCAAATCACGGGCATTGAATTCCTTGTGCGTGTTTTAATGTGTAGGTAAAAATAAGTAATTTTTCTACACATTCAATGGTAAACAAGTATAAAACGCGTATTTTTTAGCCCGTTCCACTACGGTGCTTTCATTCCTCTCTTGTTTTCATACACCAATCTATTTTTCATCATTTTCATGGACGGCTGTACCTCATTCAGCATTCACGAAAAAAGGGAACGACCACACGGCTTGTCTTTGTGAAATCATTATTCTGTTCTGCATAAATACTGAGAAAGGAGTGTAATTCTTTGGAAATGAGAAAAGCGCTTTTTTTTTACATACACTGTATACACTTTGTACATTGACCAAAGAATAAATGCTACTTAAATGGAGTCTGTTGTCGTAGTTTTCTTTAGTTCAAACAGAATGCCACCCGTGTAGTCAATTTAGAGTGATTCCTACCATTTTCGTTTTGTTTTTAAATTGGCTTGAATCTGCGTTCAAGACCAAAATTTGACACCCTACACATTTTTAGCTATCGTCTTTGACAATGCATTATATACAATTAATAATTATTGTTCATTGACAAGTCTGCCGTTACAGCGGACTGCGTTTTTAAATGCCAGCCAACGGAAGATGACACAACAATACGTATTGCCTAACTATTAATACTAGACATGTGAGAAACAGTTAGTTAGTAGTACACACAGTGAGCACAACAAACTACCTGTAATGCACATCGTCAATAATAATTACGCGACAAGCACACAATTTGTATTGGCCGGAAACAGTGAGTTGGCTTTAAAAATACAATGAACATGTCATAATACATAATGAGTGGAAACTCGTCACTCACTACTGCGTATCGACTCCATTGAAACTCCATCTGTTTCTTATTCTCATCCTTTTGAACGTTCCGGTCCAAAGACAGTGCCAGCAAAAAAAGATACCATCATTTTAATCTGTTCATAATAATATTATTACCAAGTCTAACGAGAAATGAGGATGTGATTAATATATTCAAAATCTCATTCCATTTGTACGTCCATACATCCTCAAACTACCTATAGAAGGAACTCAATACGTGCAAAAATATTTGTAGATATAAGGAAATGAAACCAAACCCACATCCCAGTCCATACTAATACGAAAAGTGTCCAACCAGCTCTCACAATCAATTATGCATGACTCCCAATAATGCATTGTACAGATACAAAGTGAGCTAACTAACCAACCAAACCAATACTATAGCATGGGGGTGGAGTGGTAAACCAGATGAGCGCAAAAAGCTCATATTGTAATACTTTTTGAACATGCATGCTTTACTTGACTGACTGAGTGAGTATATACAGAAGAATCCCATGTACATCCATTGTACTCATTATGCATGCATACACATATAGTTAGTCAGTTAGTTAGGATGGAGCCCAACCTTCTATTGTGAAGGACGAAATCCTGTCAAGACGTTTTACATAAGAATAATAACAAGCCACACTGATTTGTCCTGTCAAATGGCTATACATACGGATTGGCTGGAGGCTACGACGGTAACCAATTACCAACGTGATTGAATAATAGATGGATGAGTCGTTCAATCATTCTGTGCATTGTTCCTTCACAAGCTGCTAACCAGCTCTATTTCGTTCCGCATCTTATTCGGTCAATTGATTTGCCAGTAAAAAATCTACACTGTTTCCGTCCCTGAATAAACAGGGCAACCCTAACTAACTAACTAACATTACATGTACCAAAATGAATCACCGCTTGACAATAAGCTGCACGCTTTTCTACAAATCACTGATTCAGAATTGCCTAAAAAATCCAATCTCTTAGTCACACACGATTCAATAGTAACCACAGAAAAAAACCACAGAATTCAACTGTCAATTGGATACAAATTGATGATCTTTGTGGCTTCCTTACTTATTACTATTGGAGAAAAGGGGACCCTTTTTTGTGGTAATAGCATTGGAAAAAGGTGATTTCGTTAATCCCAGCTTAAGTCAATTTCAGCCAATGCACTCCATATATAGTATTTGTACTTCCTGACGCTGGAAAACTAACTTTTAGCTAAGTAAAATCAAATACAAAAAAAGTGCATTGCAAACATTTTTTTTCCTATGCAAGATCTAGACGTCAAAGATGCAAATTCATAAATGCATTGATACTGAATACAGTGCCCGAGCAAAATATATGCACCCCAATGCTGCATTGAATTTTAGTTGCCTCATAAACCTGCCTGTGTGGTAGGTAAGTAAGACCAAAGCAAGTAACTAACTAACTAACTATATGTAAACCATATAGACTGACAAGAATCATCAACATGGATCGTCAAAAGTCACCTTTGATCCCATACGCACTTGGTGAGAGTAACACAATACTTAGAAAAGCATTTGTACTGTTCACAGGCGGACAATTTGAGCCACCGTGCGGTCCCATGTGTTCATACAGTCAGTGAATAGATGAATAACTATTTCATCACGATCATCAATAATTATTATCATCATTTGTGTTGGTGCCGACAGACCCGCTCTGTGTTGTGCCGTGTATACTAAAGACAGTTTGTGAATGGAGAAAACAAACACTAGTTAGTAACTTATGGCTAGGACTTACATCACGAGAAAGGTCCTCCAAAGCCATACTCAGTCCGTTCTCTTTTTCCTCTTCACAGGATTCAGTCTTGTTCCCTTCAAAAAGGTCCTCTGCTTCTATCCTACACGACAAAAATGGTCAATTAAAGAATACAGGGATAATATCACTATGCTTGTGATAGAAAACGAAACTCACGTTCCACTACTGGGCTCGTCCGTTTCCTCTTGACATTTAGGCCGCATGTTACAGACGGATGAAAAATGAGAACTTGGCCAGGGTGCATAGTAAAAATATCTTGCAATAATATTTGAGAGTTGGGACCAGCTACTGTCCACTTGGCATCATGATTAGACCTGTGATTGAGCAAGGAAAGGATGTAATGAGTCCGTAAGTTAGTCAGTTAGTTAGTTAGTTAGCCTGTGCATCAAAAATTCGTAGGGTTCTTTCAACTCTCCCAATATTTATGATTGCTAAAGACAGAGAAAAGAAAATGATGATGATGAGGATCTTTTTCCTCTCTCCTCCTTCTCATCATGACAAAGATGACAAAAATATGGGAACAAAAAACTCATTTTCCCACGAAGAATTTTTCCATTCTCCTATGAGGCTCTCAGGACCACCAAAAACCAACCACACGGCCAACTCATGTATTATCTATATATATAATATGTACACATTGGCTACTTACATATCTACTACAAGTTTGTTGGATACGTAATCATCATAATAATAATCATCACTACTGGGACTAGCACTACTACTACTGACTAACTAACTAACTGACTGACTATATACTCCTGCATAATGGACACTTTCTCAGCCCAGTCAGTCCATTGAGAAAAGGAGAAGCTGTGATGTGATGTGATCAGTGCCGTGTCCGCTCATCACATCTCACAAGAAAAAGAGAGGAAAAAATTTAACCATTTCACTCACTATATACCTGTGTCTGTCATTAATAATTATGGAATGGAACCCAAAGGCTCACAGGTTGTCTTCAATTCAGTATGGGAAGGTATGCATTCCTGGACAGTGATTTAATGCGTGAATATTAATCAATGATAGCATTACGAATTTCCTGTAATTCCGCTTGACCGTGACATTATGCAATTTCCCTATCATTTGTTTCCCATTAAAAGCTCAATTGATCCACCTGGTCCATTGCACTTTTATTATTTCCTTTTGCACTCTTGGTCAGTAATGATATAATACTGACAAGACGGGGAGGGAGTCAAAAATGTATCTGCATATATTAGGAGGAATAGTGTGCAAAAGTTGGACAAGCATTTTTATTCCTTTGTCAGTGAGTGGGAGAAACGCTTCCAGCCATGTGAAATATTGACTTCCCATTTCAGAACAAAGGAGGATAAGATAAAAATGCAAGGCAGTGATTCCCATTTTTTTTTCTTTGTATTCCTGGGACCACTCAACACACAGATTGGTGCAATCTTTCCCATTTTATGACTCTCAGGCAGATAGACGAGTGGATTTTTCCCTTGGAAAAGCAATAAATCTAAGCATGGGTGCCTACTTATGTGTACTACCATAGTTCCGAGCCATTATGTATGCTGGGCTTGTGTACTTATTCAAATGACAGTGCAATGGCCATACATGATAAATTCAGAGGTATTGCTCGCTGGGCATAGGAAATAAAAAAATCGTTCTTGCTCCAACTTAGCAACTAACCATTAGATATCTTCTTTTCCCGTGGAAGTCACTATAGTGTATAGCAGACCAATGAATTTATTTTCCACAGATACACAATGATGTATTCAAACAAGTGCAATGCATTCTATTACTTGCTTACTTTTGTACATAAAGTAACTTTTATTTGTTAAGAGGAATGAAATGCACACAAAAATGGCTAATTGATTTTTTTCTAAAAGCTCGTCGAATCGGGTGGGAAGAAACGAGTGATAATGAAAAATCCAGTGCATTCATCCCTCTTAAAAAGTTTTTTTTTCATTCCATCACTGTACAATTGGAAGGGAAGGACACGGATGGATTCTTAATGCTATCTGTATATATATACAATATTGCAGAGTGTGGAAATGAAATCACATGGAGAGAGAAAGGATGTGATAATAATATAATGATGATGATGGACATTTAGAGTGAGTGGGATTGAACTCCTGGCTACTGCCTACCTGTTATTGTCAAAGTCATGGGAAAATATATTTATTTTGAATTATCAATAGAGGGATTGCGTGTGATTGTGAAAAGATTGCTGCCATTGTTGTTCACTTTTTTATCCCGATCTGACTAACACTGGCTGCTGTATATACACAACTATTACTAATACTTGAGGCATTTTTTGGACTCCTCACGTTATCCACTCTCAGTCAATGCAGATGAAAAACTTTTTTTGTACAATGTACACAAGTCCAGTCTACCAAAAATCGTATAACACAGCCACACCAAATACAATTTATCAGTAGCGTAATAAAAATCTCATAATTCTCGGTACAAAAATATTTTGATCATGAATGCCACGGGTAATAAAATAGCTTTTGAAATCACCCATTCACTATGAACAAAAAAAGGTAACAATACAAATGCCACAAAGCCATCCATACATACATACATAGCATTTGCCCCTGTAGGTTGATAATAGAAAATCCAGAAAAAATAGCCGATTGGGTCAGTTGTACATTAATACGCTATATCTTCAATAGATTTTATCTATTCATCACATGTGCATGTGAGTGAGCAACAGTTTCCAATAAAAAAATTATATACATGTATTCCCCATTTCCCCCTTTTTTTGGTATATAGGAGCAACATGTTGGTACAAAAGGAAGGAGTGGTAGTCACTCATAAAAACGAGCGCAATTTGCGTGAGCAGATTGTATAGATACTTATCGAACCCAAATTCAAAGTAAATCAGTTATAAACTACCAGTAGCTTTTAGTTTTGTTGGGTGGGGAGAGGAGCCCTCTATTTCCGCTCAAACTGAAACTACTAACTAACTAACTAACTTAAAGTAGCCATAATGCTACTCACACAAATCTACTTGTTTAGTGTTCGCATTATAACTAACATTACGAGCTTTTGTTAAAGACCTTGCAACAGTCAAAAAGTCAAGTCATTAGATAGTTAGTTAGTTAGTTAGTCAGTTAAGTACATACATAAATATATTTATTATTCGTAAAACAACGGACTCTTGTGACTAGCTAAGTAACTAACTAACTAACTAACTAACTAAATGCGTACAACAGGTAACCCAAAGGACCCAAAAATAATCTTTAGGATAATCATATAGGAAACTTTTCTACCTTCTACTAATGTATCCATGATCTTCACCATAGCGTTAATTTTTTTTTCACTCAGTTTCTTCGAGTTCGATTGTTTGAACTTGTTCGAGTGTGACTGATTCCTTTCCGTTTCCTTAGATTATTCCCAATTCCATTGCCCCTCCATACTATCACCATATGGCATGATGATAATGATGATAGTCATAACAATAAGTGTTGGCTGTTGTGACCATTGTACTCGTTTTCATGAGAATAGATAATGCACTTACTTATACTCGCTCAGTCAGTCAGTTAGTTAGTTACTTAAGTTACTTCTTTACTTATTAGATACAAACTACACCCGTTCATCATCAAGTTAGTTAGTGAGATGGAACGAGAGGAGTTGTAAGCTTTGAAATTATTAAATCACCCACTTACTTAACTGCTAACGATTATCATAAGGAGGAAATAATCCTTAGCATTGTACCACTGATTTGGAGGTCAACTAAAACAATATTTTTTGCATCATTCCATATCTATGTGCAATAATAATTTTCACTGGTCTGTTGCATATGTGTACACAGAAATGGTTGGTAACTAACTTGACTAATTGCGCAGTTTGCTGTAATACTAACTAAGGCAATGGGCATTTTGGAGCAAACCGTTTAAGGAATCTAGTCACGTGTCGTCAATAAATTCTGCCTTCTCCCTCATAATCGAATAAGTGAGGAAAACGGAGGCACAAGTCCCATCATGTATAGCCTCCAACTTAACTAACCCAATCACATTTCAAACTTTATAGGCAATACTACGAAAATCCTTTATTTTAAATCAGATCTGCCCATGGAAATTCCACGTCGTAAGGAATGCATGATTTCCCATATGCCCAATTTTACACGAGCACTACCTGTACGCCGAACATTGCTATTATTATTTGGTCTATTCAAATTAGTGGGCTTTTAGAGAAATTAGTTGCCATTTTACGGCAAATATATAGTTAGTCAGTTGTTGATTCATTTTGAGTGCATGTATTGCTAATGTTGTGGAATGATGATGAGAGATTGAGAGAACAAAGGGATGATGCACCATGTTCCGCTCAGTTGCTCCCATAACCTTGTTGCCACTCCATGAAACTCGTCCATGCAGGACGAAACCAGAGCCCACCATCTTATTACCATTATATGCATTTTATCATGACGGCCAAAGATAAAGTTTCCAGCCATTTCATCAAGAAACATGTTTGTTTAGCCATATTTGTTTTTAAGAACCAAAAATGTGTATCAGGCGGAGAGCTGAGCTCACAGCTTTTATTATTAGTTAGTTGTTAGTTGAGCCTACCTATTGAATTCATCATACATACGTGCTCGTGAAAAAAAACGGTTTGGTTAGCGTTGGATTTTTTTCCTTTAAAGTAACTAAGAACATCATAAATAATCGTATCAAGGAAAGCAATATATATGTAATACGTTAGGAGTATGTACGGTGTATCATAAAACGATTTAATTGTTCACGGTCAAATACTAGATTGGATGAATTAGTAGACTAGTGTGAGTAGACATGGCCGGAGAACAACTATGGGGAATCTTGTAGTATGTAAAAAAATGCAAAAGGATCCTGTTCAGCTTTAAAAATCCACATGATTCCAATGGACTCAACTGATTGCTTCACCCTTATACGAGTTTTTGATCTTATTTATTATTGCTATTTGGATTGAATACAGGGTTCGTTGGGCTCCATTTTTTAACGCCTTGCCTTTCCATTATAAGTTCTAATGTGATGATTATGATAAATTATTTCGTGAAATGTTCATCTCTCATGTATTCTCTGTGCACGCCAATATATAGTTAACGTGAGTTTGTAGTTCCCTCTGTCTAGCACGGTAAATTGTATCTATTTGACCAATCTTTCTTCCCATAGTCGGCTCCTAACTAACACTAACCAAATAAAGAAATCATACACATCTTTGTGGTTTGCACACCAATACACACATCCTGTCACTTTTTTCTATAAAGACATTTTCTTAACTTATCATTAATGCCACCATTTGATTACAAAGAGAAAAGTGACTACTACAGTTTGCACATAAAAACATATAGACAGGGTAGTGATCCTAATAAATGTTGCGTGGGTTAAATGTATGTACATAACTTATGTACTGTGGCTTACCTTCCGGCCTTCAATACCTTATATTTTTCCCTGTCTTCATTACTTATGCTTATGCTAAAAGTTGCGGTCTCAACTTGTCTAAAAAAAAGCAGAGCAGGCGAAAATCTCGAAGAAAAAATACTGAAAAAATGAAACAAAATTTGCCAACACTAACTATTTTTTATTCTCTTTTACACAGTTCGTGCTATAAGATTGGAGATGATGATGCATGCATGGATTAGTTATAAGTTTGCGGCGGATGAGCTAACTAGATAACTGCTTCCACTATATTATTCTGTACCTGAAAATTTTGAAGCCAACTAACTGACTGACTGACTACATCCCGAAAAAAATGCTAGTGCATGTGGAAAATAATTTCATATTCACAATAGACGCACAAATTTACGCTCTTCTGCATAGGCTAAATGTTTTGCGTTCCGGTTAATGGGCACAATAAATTTATATGGGGAAAAAAGAACTCCCATCTCCGAAAGATCAAGTGCGCTCCAAAAGAATAGCTACCGTGTATTCTATATGCATGACATTATCATCATTCACTCACTCGATACAGCTATGGTTTGCTGTGTGCTATGTATTTACAATTGCTCTTGCTGTTATTAATAACTTGAAAAGTTGGATACGATCATTTTATAGATGTGCATGTGTGGTGGGATTACTGGGACTTTTGCTTAACAAACTAACTATTAACTCATACACATAGGAGCATCAAATAAAGATGATGAGCGCAAAAACCACTATACACAAGAAGACGTATTTTCCCTGCTCGTCTCCCTTTTAGTGGGCATAGATGGATGGAATGTGGAGCAATCATGCTATTTCTCGTGCAGGCAACCTATTACCCACTTCCGCCAAGACGTTTTCAAGCGTACACCTCGGAAGTGATGCATTTATTGGGCAAAAACCTTGTGCACATAGTACATACGACTCCCTGTTTATGATAATACGAATCTCTGCATCGACTGACCGTTTGGTGTTTGAAGAAACCACCCATTGCATGCTATGTTACCCATTTCCCCCGTATGATTATGATTGGTAGCTGTGGACTACCATTGTCTCACTAACTCGTCTCGATTGACTTCTCAAACACGAACCAGATAATACAAAAGGCAAGTGGGGATTTTTTACACATACTAGATAGATACACACACACACACACACACACACACACATGCATTAATTTATTGTCAGTCTCACCCAAAAATACTCTTTGTATTAGATAACACTGTATATGGCCATTGTGTTGTAGTAGATGGTTTAGTTAAGCAACTATAGGACAATGCATATAAATCCTCCTATTTCTAACTTTATTCCCTTTGAACGACAATGTTCCACTTGGACACGCCAATGTCAATACAGATAACAATAGTATAAGAAAATCTCCCGGGTGGTAAATGCAAACTTAATACCACGGACTGACTATAGATAGGGAGAATCCATAGAGTCCATATAGTTTTCCCCACAAGCCTTTGGGTAAGTGAATCAACCCTACATAGATTACTCGTTGGTGGAAAACTAATAAAGCAGAATGAGGAATTAAGTAGAGTTAGCTAGTTAGTTAGTTAGTTAGTAACTTACTCTTGCTCACTTACTTATATGGCAGAGGTGTGGTAGCCTACAATAGGTGGCTATCTATTTCTTAGAGCTATGGCAAAAGAGAGCAGTGTTCAGTCTGTTAAATTTCCCTTCTCCATTGTCTACGTCCATTATGATATTCTAATGCGTCCCTGTGTTGTGTGCATTCTAATTTTCCACCCCAAAAATAGTATAGTATACGAATAGTGTATATAAGGATTAAAAGTACAAGTGTGAGAGAGCATCATCTTCAGTTTTGGAGAATTTACTATTATGCAAGGAAACCACAGCCTACCTATTCCCTTTTGTTTTCCCATAATGGGTGAACCCAATGGTTGGATCGATTGAGAAAAGCTTTTACCTCTGCATCTGTTGTGCTTTCCCAAGAATACGGAGAATCCTTCAAATCTATGTGCAGTATTAAGTAACTGACTATAAGACTGTGGCTCAAAAAAGACCAGCGAACTGGCACAGCAGTCCACGCGGAGAATTCATTGGAATCTTTGATCACTACGAATAAAATGTGTACTGAGCAACGAAACCAGGGTTGGGTAAATGTGTGAACAGTGGGAAAAAATTCATTCGTCATGTGAGAATCGTATTAATTTGTTTAACTCTTTTGAGAGCAAGCATTTTGGGTGGCATTCCTCCTGCAGTGTATCCATGTATACGCACAGTAACAGTAGTCTATATGTTATAGTTAGTTCAGTCTGTAAATAAGACACATTCCCAGTTTTTGAGCATCTATATACACTAACTAACTAACTCGGGTAAAAAAGCTGGAGAAGAAAGAATTTACCAAGACAATTCATTTGTAAAAAAAAGTCACTCAGTCAGTGAGTAAAAACTATTTGTGATCCATAGAGAAGACACAAAGCAATGCAATGATGACTATCGAACACAAAACTGTTAGTGTATTCTTTTGAGTGAACAAATGGTTTCAAGAATCTCTTAATCTTTGTTGTCCCCACTTGAACAAGGCAAATGAGGGAATTTTAAGTGTGGAAAACTATCATCATATGAATTTTTTCTTCCTCTTTAACTCAAATCTACACAACGACTATGCACAGGCTTCATACTATACATAACGTCATGGACTAGCTTCAAGACAAAAGGGATCTAAAGGTTGTCAAAAAAAATTGGGAGCCACACAGTTAGTATGAGTGAGTAACACGGTGAGTTGTGGCAACTCAAGTGACACAGGGAGCTTTCAAAAGGAACACACCACACAGGTTTATATCTATAAAGGAGTTGGGATCCCAAGGGCTCCCTATTTGAATACAATCTTTAGGTGTGTTTAGTTATAGAAACTTACAATCGGAATCACACAGGTAGATGGATACATTAGCTGATTCTTTGCCTCCATAAGTGAGTGAGTGGGTGACTGCATAACAATCTACAAGCTTTGTTCACATATTATTTCTATCAGTCTCCATTGACTTTTATCAACCAAAATGTACCCTTTACCCGTTTTTAAATGCTCTGAAAAAAAATCATATTTAAATATGTACCTTATGAAAATTTTCTCTATAACTAATATTGTATTAGTGGTTAGTTAGTATACATATGATTAAAGGGTGGCTTCAAAAAAGTCTGTTTAGAAAAATGTTACATAGGATGAATTCATGCACCATAAGTTTGTCGCCCTTTTTTGTTGTACATTTTAGAGTGAACAAGTTGCTTGCTTACTTACTAACAACTGTATTATTATGTTTATCATCACCATTCTAGTTGTACTGATTGAATTGAGAAAATCGCTGATTCACCCGCGCAACCAGTGGATGCACCATTATTCATTTATTGTATCCAGTCAATTCATAATATTACGCACCTTCCCTCCTTGTTATCCAATGATGATGTGCTCACACATATCCCATTTATTCCAAAAGCCACAATCACTCAACCCTTTTTGTTGGCCGAGTATATAAAATCCTATAGATCCAAATTTTTTCCCCCTTCTATTCAGTTCATCAATACAAAAATGGATTTACTCACTTGGCGAGCCAACAAATTACAAGGATTCACTCAATTGCCTACCTACCTACCATACGTTGTGATTTCTCAATCATCATAGATACGGAGTAAAAAAATCTTCTTACCACTATTCAATTAATATCATTTGGCTTTAGCATTAATCATCAGTTTTACTTGTTCTTCACTGTTTGCTTTCTAACCAACTGTAACTATAACTAGCTAAAAGGAGTGGCAGTCGAACAAATCCTTTTCCCATTCAACCCATAGAATTAGTTGTAGTTAGTGAGTAAAACCTTTCCCAATAGTAATCATCATTATCGATTCATTTCAATTTGTAAGGCGTTGGGGTGATGAGAATGCAATATGTTCAAGAATTTCTAACACTCTATCCTAGATAGTTAGTTAGTTGGTTAGTTAGTAGTCAACTAGTGGTCTAGGTTTTTGAAAAGTTGCAAATATTTACAATAATAATTCCTGTCTCCCTATGCCTGCAAGCGTAATCATGAGGTAACTAACTAACTAACTAGCTATACATTGTGCATGCTGTGAGGAGCTCAGGTGTGTCTCCTACTCATATAAAATAATAATCGTAATCACATGCAAACCTATAAGAGGACAACAACACAACATGATATGAAAACTCAACCAAAAAGTATGGGATGCACTGGGAATAAAGCTGCAGAAATTGAATGGTTGACCAAGAGCACGACAAGTTCGTTAGTTCAAGATGGCCGATTTTTTGACACTTGATGGCCTCCACGAGAAAAAGAAAGAATGCAGTGAGTATGAGGATCATAATAATTCCTTCAAAGGGTTTTTTCTCATCCATTGTATGATTCTTATTATTACCTATTATTATTTTCATTAGGGTGTATTGTTGATTTACTGTATTGCATGTTTTGAGTGACCAGTAGCCCTGAAAGGAGAGGATCATCATCATCATCAAAAATACATAATCATCTACACTTTGTCTTAGAGTTCAATTTTTGCTTATGGAAATGTTCAACAGTCGCTCCTGTGACTACACGAGCGTGCACTTTGAGCATGGATTTTTTTACTGTGTATCTATGCTCTTTATTGCTTCCTCAGTCAACTGGGCAAAAAAAAGAAGCTTTTGTGGGAGATTCACAAAATGCATTCTAAACCCATCAGAGAGGCCTGACTATACAAATGGTTATATAATGGACGAGTGCGTAAAAACTGTAAATGATACTTTCTTCGGGTTAAATGAGAAAAGGTGCATCGTAGAGAGTGAGTGACAAAACGTGGTGTAACCCAATGCTTTTTTTTCTGACCGTAGTCTCAAAGTGTGCAATAATAATTATTGCAGCAATCATAATGATACAAATATTATGATAGAGAAGACAAGACACCATTTTAGGCAGAAGCTATGGATGAATTCAAATGTTGTGACGATGAGCATGGGTGCACCTGCCCATATAATATATACAGGAGATTATGATACGGAGGGTTGTAATGGGATCGTTTCCTCAAACCAGGTAAAGGGTAAGCGATCCTACAGGATTCACCCTATATACGCTAATAGTATTAGCGTGACGATTTGCTCTGGTGGTGAATAAAATAATTCGTATATGAAAAAGAGTACGTTTTTTGATTGCTATCATCATGTGATGTGTATCAAAAACTTATGGGCACTTTGGTTTTTGTAGAAAAAAAAAGTTGCCTTCTTTTTCAGCAAACCAAAACGACAAAATAAACGAACCGTTTACACACCATAAAATGGCTACAACACACAAGTCCACATTAATTCATTAGGGCTATTGCTCCCCAATTTTTTTCAATCTCTATATGCACACACATGTTTTGAGCAAAAAAGACACCAAAACCCTTTATGTGACCATACATCTTATGTACATGTCTTTTTTTCCACACGCTCACATATTGACCATAAGACTAGTACACAGAACATGTGTCGTGCAAAAAGACATTCTATCTTGTGCTCCCCATCTCACCACTTTATCTTTTTTCCTATTCCTTTTTATACACCAAGTGACCATTCCACTTTAGATACAGTCAAGTATGTATTGCTCCCGTGATTTTTGCAGATAAACAGAGAAAAGAGGAAAACGAATGAATGGAGATAATAAAACACGATGGCTCCATGAACATCCAATGGCAATTTTCTGTATGCTTTTAGTTAGTTAGCCAAACCCATTCATTTGTGCAAGCTCATTTGAACGGTGAAATCTACGAGATTGTCTCCCAAACTGCTTCATGTCGTTCAAGTCATGCAATTGTGCCATGCATTAAAAAGAACTTGTACTCGGCCTCTATGGGTTACTAAAGGCATCACAGTCTAAATTATACATTCCCTCACAGTAGTCACTATAGTCAGTAATAAAATGTGCTCACAAATTGAATAGATCTATAGTTAGCATGCACATTAGTTACCATTGTACATGTACATATGCACTGGTTGTTAAAACTTTTCACCCATTCTTTGATTTGGTTAGATAGGGAAAGTTACAATAAATTTAATTCCCGGATGATTAGTCAGCTCTTATGATTAATCCTAAGAATCCAAAGGGGACTTAATGGGTGATTGGATGGGAAAAATACAACGAGTGCTATATTTTTGTCCGTTGACTCAAGAATAATCACAAAAGCAAGTGGAAACGCCAATGAATTTCTCCTGGGAACGATTATTAATTTAATGTGAGCTCTGTACACACATTGGGTGATCATTCATTCCAGACTGATTTAAAAACTCTCCCATATGCAGATTCATATTATTACTATTCCTTGTGTATGCAAATGGGAGATTTATGTGAGATAGGAAATGGTTGTCAGTAGCTTCAGTACACACAATAATAAATGAAAGAGTTAGAGTGCCCGCTCGCTATACAGTAACTAACTCTATAGATCCATTATTAGAATAATATTTGGTGTAACAGGAGCAACTCAATGAGCTCAAGAAGAATAGGCAAGACAGCTGCATTCACTACAACTTCCCTATTCAATGTATTTAAAAGCTATTGGACAATTTCCGATATGCATATTAGAATGATCATCATCATCAAAGATACATACTTGCACTCACTCACTGCTGAGGGAGAAAAGACATTGTGAACACTGCACATTATTATTAGTGGTAGTATGGGAGAGAAGGGAACGATTCCATAGTGAAAGAAAAGTCTGCATAATGTAATTCCCAAGTACACAGTCAGTCACCCTAGGCCTGTTTAATATGCATGCATAAATTATGAGAGATGGGGACCTCTTAGATATGCAGATCAGCTCAGAATAAATAAATGTAAATAAATCGATTGGCATACATACTATACTTGCCATTGGATCTATAGTGAGTTGGAGATGTAACTGTACGCTTTAATTGTGAATAGACTTGGGCCTCACAATGGGACTGACTAGGGGAGAGAACTCTTATATGGAAATCACACGAACCAATCTATTTCTTCACCTATATGGCATCTATCACCTGTTGTTCATTGGCTCACACACACACACTATTATGAACATGGGTAGTGGTGGCATACAAAGTCGGTCAAATCTATAAAAAAGGAATGCACTTTACACTCCTATCGAGCCACTAACTGTACTACTTGTGTACATGGACGTGATTTGCATTCTTCCCCCTCTTTCATTTTTTTTCCTTGTCTTATTCGCCTTTCTCTTTGGTCTCAGAGGGCGAAAACACCGTGAGAAATACAATTTCTTTCACTTGCTGATTTGCATAGCATACTATGTGTATTTGAGTATATGTGTGTGTGAGTGAGCGCATTTCCTTGGACATGTATTCATTCACGTACACACGGAGAATTGTAAAGAACTTTGCATCTGCATATGTGTATAGCTTGTTGCATGTATAATGAGTTGAATGATGATGATGATCATTAAAAGCATAAAACTCATTCAATTCAATCCAATGCTATATACCATGGAGGAATTTTTCACCCTTTGGTTCTCATCAGACCATAGTTGGCAGAAGGGAATCAATCCATTTGCATAGTTGTTACTGTACAAGCACCCATTGTCCTGTACAGTATGCAAATCTCTTGTATTGTAGCCATGCAATAATCATAATCTAAAACGTTGAGCTCACATAGTTTGATTGATACTGTGATCTGACCTCTTCAGTTCAACTGGGGCTTGCTAGAAACTCCTCTACATATATTGCGATATGGCAGTCATTGTCAAATCCTTTGATTCATTCCGTTTCAATTCCGTATGCCATGGCGTACTAGATATTTCTTTGTGACAAGGAATAATAATGCATGCTTGTCTCAAACGTTCAAATGTACAACAATTGTACTAAAAAATTAGAGTCATGTATGTATTTAGTTAGTTAGTTAGTTTGGAATAGCTCATATGGGCACTTGTCAGTCTGAAATGCATGCACGATTTTTTTTACCTCTCATGCATGTCAACTGCTGTTAAATGCTCAGGCATTGTACAATTAGTTTAAATAATTTGTGAGAACTAACTAACTGTGCACAATATAATTATTCACGAAACAAATATTTTGTGCCCAGGGAAAAAACTAATAACAATCATTATTATTATTGCTATTAGCATGAATGGAAAACTGTGGAATTCAAGTGGGTAGGGAAAAAAGTGATTTCATTTCAAGTACACACAGGTGTACCCAGAATAAATAAGGTGATACAAAATGTGTCACGCAAAAAAACACAGACGGCAACAAAATATGCATGTAAATAGCTGTTGACTACAGAATTTAAGCATCCGTTGGTGCTCCATCCCATTATAAATAATGGAATCACCAAGATGAAGAAAAGAATAGGAATTGTACACATCATCAGCAAATGAATGAAAAAAGGCATGTGTGCACATGATGAGAATATGTGCTTGTTTGCTATTGCTGTCGGCTATTAATTTCATTTGGAGTCACCCTTCCAAAACTCCTGTAAAATATAGATGGAAAACAAGGAAAAACTTTTTTTACTGTTCCCATATGAGGACTGAATGCTAATAACATTTAAGACCGAAACACAATAATCACGTAGGCATCGCTTTGTCATATACATTCAAGACTTTTAGTCAGTCAGTTAGTTAGTTAGTTAGTTACAAATCAGTGGCTCAGATTCGGAATAAAATCCTTTGTTGCCATATTTTTTTCACCCCGTCCTTTATAACAAGTGTCTATGAACTATTACGAGAGACTAACGAGTGAGCTAACTAACTAATAAAGGGATGAACTTGCCCATAACAATAATAATAATAATAATATCATATATGTACGTGGTCCATCACAGTATTCGTAACAATCGTTTCCAAGTCTGTGCCACTAAAAAATACCTAAAAGTATTAACTAACTACCAGTTGTTGAGAAATTGTCTTTTGTGCTTGGGCCGACGATAAAAACGAATTCCCCAAGATCACTGACTGACTGGGAACTTTACATTGTTATTATGAGCTGCCATTTCAATTCATTACAGATTATCTTCCCCATGTATAGGCAATATGTAAGTGGAAACGCATAATTACACACAAAGCCCGAGATAGAGAGAGAGAGAGAGAGACACGTTGCCATAAAATATTTTTTATACATTTCGTCGTCTGATTCACACCTAGGATCTAAAAAAGTCGACCTCAAAAACTCACACGTATGTACCATGAGGTAAGAAAAAATCACATTTTTCCATCTTTTTGGAGTCGTGAATCTCTCATTATGATCAACATTTGTTCGTCAGTGAGCTATAGTTGCACAGAACCTACCAAATAATTAATGTGGATCCCAAAAAGTAAGTTTGCTTCACCTTGGAGCATTTGCATCCTTCTGGAACAATACTAATTTAACTGATGCTATAATTCTAGGTATTAACATACCATTATTATGCATACGGGCGCCTACTCGTTTCACATTGACACATTCATGTGTGAGCTTCGAGTCTACATATTACAATTGTTATTGAAATCCGTGCATAGTTTTTCAATTGCTCAGGAAAATAATCTTTCCCCCATCCTCTCCCATAATAATCGTAAATAAGTAATGAATGCATTTTTTTCACCCATACCTCCTTCATTTCCCATGTTCACCTTTTTATATATTTTTACGATAATTATTACTTTGTAAATGAAAGAGTTACGACCAAATACACTATAACCATTAGCAGTTAAAGTCGTCAGTTTTGTTCGTTAGTCGTCAGCAAAACCCTTCCAGCTTAGCACGTACGTATATATACCATGCCATGAAAAACGATTCTCCATATTTGAATCCTGAGTGAAGAATTCCTCAGTTTTACACAAATATTCTATACATTGTTGTAGTATAGACCCAACCACACTATTTGCTCATTCAGTACAAAAAGGAGGTATCATCCATTTTCCTCAAGTATTCATGCATGTGCACCAGCAATAATCATAATAATCATCTATACATACAGATCATAGTAATGAGTTCCATAGGATCATAATTATCAAGTAGGTTATACTTATAAAAAATGCGCAAGTAATAAATTCGGCTCCACTAGTTAAATCGAACCATCAAAAAAAGTTAACTAACTAACTAACTAACTAAGCAACCACCTATTGCTTTATAGTTTGGAAACCTGTACTGGGAAACGACTATTGAAATAATTTCATTGCCATAGCCCTACACACAGACCAGGAGCCAACCCACTTGTGCAATAATAATAAATAGACTCATTTGAGGAGAACATGATTGGATAAAGGCGTGTAAAATGAAGACAAGAATTGGAAGCGTGGAAGAGCAGAAAAAACATTCTTCCTTAAATCCTATATACCATGTATTATCCACACTTTTTTTATTCTTTTCGTGAGTCTCGTTCTACACGGATGGATGGACTTGGTAACGACAGCAGGACAATCACTTTTCCATTTAAGTTAGTTAGTTACTTACTTACTCACCTTAAATTTGTAAATAATTTTTCACAAATCTCGCACTTATCCATTTGAAAATCTTCCCTTAACTTACAGCGCAGACCTAAATCGGCGGAGTATGATCTGTTGATCAGAGAAGAAGTTAAATACATTTTGGGTATAAAAATCATAAGACGTCAAACTGACACAAATAGAGACATTAAGGATGTGAAATATTCTGGAATACTCTACAGGTGCAATTCGAGCGACAATAGAGTAAAACCAGTATTGAAAACCCGTGCGCTCAGAGGGCTGGTACATTACGTATACGAACGTCCTGCCCATATCTATAGCGCACGCATGCATGATGCATAGCCATTAAAAATTCATTTTTTATTCGGCAAACAGGCTGAACATTTCAATAGAAGGATGATGATGATGATGACTTGAGGCCGGAAATGTAAAGATCACGAGTCTTTGTCGCAGAGATCCAAGAACAAATGATAACAATCCTATTATTATTAGGAGCAATAATGTTGGGTGAACATTGCTCGTGGATTTGAATCTACACTCATTCATGCATAATAGATACAAAGTGGAATGCAATTTCTCAAAAATCATAATTGGCTTCAGGGTATCTATTCCATTACAATAATTCTTTGCTCCCATCTCCTCATTGGGAGCCTCTGTGAATTTTCAGTACTATACACTAGTCAGTCAGTGCCTGTGTTTCTATATATACTTTGAGCCCGCTTTTTTCATGCGTCGTTCTAAGGATAATTTCAGTAATGGAATAAGCTCACGATGAGTCTCTAGGAATCTAAAGCAATTTGCAAATATTAAAACCCTCTCTATTCCCGTATTTTTTTTCCTCCACAGTTTTTTTTCATCTTCCGAGCATTCCCTGCTCATCGCCCCTTAAATTATTATTTTATTACGAAAGAAATCATTATTGCACCCTCAAAACCTACCAAAATGAAAGAAAGGAGATGCGATTGAGCAATGTGGATATAATGTACGGGATAATAATTCATTTGGTATACCACAGGAGCGGCGAAACAACAAGGGTCTTAGGCATGCATAGCAGCCCAAAAGAGTTGCATTTTTTAATTTCAAAATGGCTCATCCCTCTTGTTCTTTCGCTAACAAGGCTTCATCTTATATATCCCTGTAAGTTATACCATTTTTAAACGACTTGTCTCTCCCAACGATCTAATTACAAATAAATAACTTTCACTCGAGCCACTTTCCCTATCTGCTCGTTAAGAGCTCCAGCAAAAGAAGAGTGCTTATATAACTCATGCCAATAATTGCTTTGGTCTACACTGTCTGCACGGTACTATGTATTTAATGTGCAAGCGGCTTAAAAACTGATCCCGAATTTAATTCCACTAATACCTGATAGAAAATTCATAAAATGCCTTACTTTTATAGAAAATGTCAGTTAGTGTATAGTTTGTAAACATTTTTTAGCCTACATACAATATTTTTTTACTTTTCACTAATTTCTATTACTTAATGCATTTGTTTTAAAGATTTTATTTCAGTTTTTACCTTCACTTTTGCCACAACACGCTGACACTAACTATTTAGTCACATTTACTACAGTACATAATATTTACTCCCGTTTTGTCTCAAGAGTCCTACTAAAGTATAGAATACGCTGAGGCAAAAAAATGAGTCCACACTGGTCATATGATTAGCAACGGAGCAAGTATAATTTGGACTATTTTTTGGACACCCATTCCAATATTTCAGCCCAAAAGATGAGAGTGCTTATAGCAAAAGCAATTTCCTAGAATGGTGACCAAAAAATATGGCTTATTGGTAGCCTCAAATATTTTTCTCCCCTCGTGTAAAAATAATAATAATAATAATGGCAATAATAAGGGAGAAAACACATTTGACCAAGTTGCCCATTCTATCATCCACTAATGGAGTTATAACAGGACCGTAAGGTCATCATATGTAACCAGCCCTAGTTACTTACATTGATTTATTCGGGCAAATCTGTTCCCGTCCATTAGCCGTAGAGTACAAAGTTGGTTAGTTAGTTAGTTAGCTAGCTAGTTAGTTAGTAAGTAACATTGGTAAGCAAAAGAAAACTTGGGAGAAAAGCTTTTTCTCCACCACATTTTTCTGGAGGATTTGTGCCTAGATTTTATGGACCACTCTATCAACAGTGAACTAATTAATGGTCACAAAATCGGACCAAGGGGAAATGTTGATTGGAGGCACCCATTTTGGGAGCCAACGCTCATATAAAACATTGATTTCCCATAAAGGCCGCCAAAAATGAAGACACACAGATTCCAAAGACAGATCACGAAGGCTTTACAAGTAACTAGGAGCCTGCAAATATGGGTCTGTGGTGTCCGATAAAAAAAGCGAGCAACATTTCACCCTTGTGTGTTTCTTCATGTAGGGAGCATTAAGACACAGCATGTGTGATTTGGCCTTAGACCAATAAGTGGCTTGTCTATATGAAATTTCTATACATTTTCACTCCCAGTCAGTCATTCATTGCTACCAGGATCCAACTGCTGTACCAATATTAACCGAGGGGCCAAAAAAAAATGTACCGAGCGCATTACTAAAGTGACCAACCACTAATAGCTGAGGGATTTAACTTTTTTCCTAACTGGGGAGATGCTCTTTGCCACACTTTTATGACCCTGGTGGATCGGATCCCCGCACCTGCATTATTATATTATATTGGTTCCCTGTATTGGCCCTAACTGACTGACTGAGTGAGTTTTTTTACTATGCACTATGTATACTACCTGTTTGGCCCCTATTGTTTTCCGTAAGTGTAAATGAGCCACCCAAAAAGAAGGTTTCTTTGTTTATTGGCAATTGTGGTCTCTAGAATCAACACGGAATGCTCAAAGGGGGAAATCAAAAGGAGGAAAAAAATACACGGTTCGCATATTCTGTGAAAATACCTCACATTTTATGAGCCCTCAAAGACTATCATCACAACAAGAAGAAAAGCTCCGTATTTTTTTTCCATTCCACAAAAACATTCCTCCTCTGTTTTTATCCTTGTGTGCATTATTCCATTGTTATTGTTCCAGTGCATTCCTACTGGTGGCTCAATCACTACACGTAAAGTTAGTTCATGTTTACATGGTGTGCTCTCAAATCCCACTTACTCGATAAAACTGGGATCTAACTAACTATAAGGGAGGGCAAAAACGTACGGAAATCTAACTTTCCCATCAAATGTGAGAATGCAACTTATCACCTCACTCCCTATCAGGAGTAGTAAGTGAGTGAATGATCATTTTTTGAACATTTTCCTATTCCCTAATACTGCCATTAGCATTACATTGTGGTAACCACATTTTCACCCCATAATTGTGTGTGTGACTCGTGATTTCGTTTGTATCATGTATTAGGAGATTCCCTGATATATTATGTCATAATATTTTAATTTATGACGTAGTCTACCCTGTAGAAGGAAAAACATCTTTGGACCGTATGCCATAATGTGACAATTTTATCACTTTTTACACTCCTCAATCACGTTCACCTTGAGCCTGCTTGCACAAATATGGTTCGTCAGTCACATTTATGAAGTCTAATGCTGATTGGGAGGATGGCTCACAAATCATTACGTGCATAATTGCCCATGCTCCTGTGCAAGTACAAAACATAAATCTTACTCATCCAGACTTCATCGGCCCCATGTACTAGTGGTGCTCGTTTTTCCACATTTGTACTTTACAGTTCACCTGGTGCACTTCACATTATCAATTTCAAAGATGATCAAGGATATAGAAATTCTATAAGCTTAATTCCACACCTATGGTCAGGTGCACGGGCAGACGTATCAATTGCGATCAAAGAAAAAAATGCTTAAACGTCGGGCTTGTTTTTCAGTTTAAATAATTTCAAAAATACAGAAATTTTCATACTAATTCAATCAGCAGCTTTTAAAGAATGTACTATGCGCAAGAATCTTATTGGTATCCAAATTTTCTCCATTTTATATTCCAAATTATAGGTTTTCAGTCATGTTTTTAAGCCCAGTGTAACTATAAACTGTAGCGTGGCATACAATATGTTAACAACCCCGCTCTCTGCCAGAACCATTACCGGTTTATGACCACAAATCAATGGACAGACCACAAGAAGGAACTGTCATTGAAACGATTTGGTTACACCAGTCCGTTATCCAAACAAATGGACACTGTCAATGAGATCAATTGAGCATGAAAACATGCAACTACACACTAGCCATATACCTACCCACATAAATATTATGTAGTTTGTCAAGTTGGCCAAATACGGCCAGTCAGTCAGTCACAAGGATATAGGTAACAATGGGAGAAAAAAAGCACAATAAGAATTGTATTGCCTGTCCCATGTCATCGCAATCCATACGTTCTACACTATTAAGAAAAAGTGACGGATGATGAGAACCATATAGATTGTACACACACAGTTTGGATTGGTATCCACATGAATGAATTAGATACATTGGTTTCGTGACAAGAAAGGAAGTGGTGAGTTGAACCATAAGAAAAGAGAAAGGGAGTGGGAAAAAAAAGAAACATTACATAACACAGGGAAAAGAAATAAATCATGGTGAAATGAATGATGCATGGAAGAAAGCAAGGATCTAAGACAAGTCTCGATCCACAAGATTAATGTGTCAAGTTAACAGATATTTCTCCAAGTTTTATGAATATTTTTTTTCTATCCAGAAGGGAGCAGTGGTGCACAAATAGTTTCTTGATATGGATCACACGAGAAGGAAAAGTTAGTTGTTTGTGAATATGTAAAGCGGAGAACGGATGGAGAGAGAGAGGCAATAAAAATATGGTGATGGAATCCATTCGCTCCAACATTCACCCCATTATAGTTTATAGTGTGTATAGCTTTAATCTTTTATTTGAGAGTGCAAAATCATTTTTTTTCCTTCCGAAAATAATTATACACAGCACATAGGGTCTCTATGTGTGTGGTAGGGATGCGCTAAAAAATACGTTCTTTGGGATGAGAGAGAAACTTTATGCATTATTTAATGCATGATGTATGGTGTGAGGCAGCTCAGGCAAGAGTCCCTATATAATATTGAGAGGGGGGATAACACAAGGTTGTGTTTTGGTTCCTTGGTACAAGACCTCCGTGTATATGTGCTAAATATGTAGCATAAAAAATTTTACGTCGGGGTTGCGAAAATTGCTAAAATTATTGTTTTTCGGCATTTCAATGACAGTTTTACAAACGGTGAGCTAATAATGCAATAACTTTGGCAATAAGTTTTCTCTCTGGATAGTTTCCCATGTTACTTGCAATTTTATGGGATGTAGTGAGTGAGTAAATATCATGATCGTTTTTACGCACTATTTTATTGTTAGATGCTCCACATTTTTTAGTATTTTTTACCAGAGGTAGATGCAAATCTGTCTTGTATTAAGGTTTCAATGGGGTCAAAATTTAGCAGAAAATACGATATTTAATTGATATGGCTACTACTGCGAATTTTCATATCACACGCATCGAAATCGAAATCAAACACTACGTTAACACTCTCACGTATCTGAGACATAAGTTCACTTCCGAAAACAAACTTTTTGAATAAAATCTATGCGGCTTCAATTATGTACAAACTCAAAGATTATAATTGCTAACTGTACGGCACAGTCATAGCAAACATTTATACACTGCAAGTCTATTAAATAACGTTAGCATTGGAAAGAAAAGGAGTAAAAAGACAATATATAATACCAAAAGGGTTGTAAACGATTTGAAACTTTGAAGCATATACTAACTTAACCTAATCCGCATATATTTTGTTCCTCCACAATACTAGGATTTATGAGGCTACAAGTCTATAAACTAGGTCTACAAAAACGGGTAAATTTCATTGAAATTGTCAATAACATGCGTTTAAGTTCTCCCTGGGGAAACTCAGAATATCCATCTCCATGTTCACCACATTTGTCTCACGAATTGTCACAAAAGTGTATGCTCACATGGTCCAGTTAATTTGCACCGCAACCAAATAATGAAGAATGCCACCTCCTGAGACATAAATCGATAATTTACGGAACGCATAAAACATTGGTTCACATGAGAGGAACTAAGCATCTCAAGAAAATGCAATCCATGGCACAGTATGGAGTGCGACCAAAAAGTACCAAAAAAACACCACACATTATTATTATCCAGGCAAGAGACATGTAGGTTGTACGTAATAATGATAACAAAATGGAGGGCACCCTGCTGTCTCATCTGAACAATAATTTACACCAATATTTCATCGATTAGTTCCAATAAGTGTACGTAATAGACTACAATCATGATGAATTTCAAAGTGAGTGTAAAAAACCACAACTTTTTCTTATTTACTACTGCCGTATATCATCTGCATTGCCTCCTTACAACAAACCATATCTCCCAAAGAAGGGAAAAAAACAGACACCTGTGTATAATACTAACACACACTAACTATTGGGGCTACAGTAAGTAAGCGATGCACCTGAATGCTATAAAAGTGAAGAAAAACACAAAGAAAGATGATTATGGGAATTTTTTGGATTTGGCAACCAGAAAACAAAGGTTGTGACATGCTTTATATGCCTGGAATGGTTGCATAAATAAGTCAATTTATTATTACTATACGAAGACTAAAGTGGACGGTACAAAATGTCAGATACAGTTTATACGTGACAGAGACACATGATTGTATTTTGGGAGGAATAAAAAATCCACGTTTTTTAGATTCCAAAGGTTTGGACAGTTGACTGAGAGCCAGTCAAGATAAGCTCCCCATATGCATGAATAAAACACAGGGATTGAATGAATGAATGGAGACCGGACCCAGATGAATAAGAATTCCAGATTTAGTGTACGGTCTGAGAGGAAGGATACTGGAATTGGGGTAAGACATTGTATACCGTTTTGAGGAATGTTTAATGGGTGCAGCAGTCCCATACTGGTTTGAATAATATTTCCAAAATAGCTGGACACAGACTGGAATGTAGTATGACCCTTTAGCCCATTCCCAAATGCAATTTAATGCAAATCAAATGTTGGTTGGTGAATAGTGACTGACTTGGACAGGAGATTAGGGAACAAGGGAAAAACATTTCCCATATAGTAAACGTATAGTTAGTTAGTTAGTTAGTTAGTATACGATTATTATTGTAATGCTCAGGAATGAAACGAGACAGAGAAAGGAGAGTCGTATCACAAATCATTTAAAAAAGGAGTTGAGGAAATCGAGGGATTTCTTCTTCAATAAGATGCCTTGTCAAGATTTTTGCCCCTTTTTGGGTACCATTATCTAACGTTAAGGCTCAGATCACATTTCCACTGTTGGGAACCATATAAAATGATCAGCGGGGGTGTCTTTTTCCCCCTTTGGGCTTGAGAACTGTGAGCCCAAGAATTACTTACTTGAACCAAATGTCCACCTGTATGGAAAAATGTCGGTCGTAATGTCACCGGATAAATATCAGACTCCCATCACAATCTCCATTTACTCAGTCACAATTCTATAACGAATGGGCTCTAAGACGTTCTAGTACAATCCATGACTACAATTATTATTATTCTCATTATTATTATTATTACAGTCTGCCTTCTTGGTCCATATCAGTAACTAACTATCCAGCTAACTGACCAACTTTATATGTATCATGTCCAAAGCTCATGAACAGAGTCCATGTTCAGAATAATATTCACTACTCCCTTTGACCTGTATTGCATTGTGGTCCTATTAAAGATACCATATGGGAAAAAGTAAATGCAAACACAATGTAATATGGTACACCTACTAAAAATACACGCATAGTGAGTCGTAGATATACAGCACATAAGAAAAAAAACATTCTTCATTCATTCCCAACAAAACACATGTACACATGTGGATCCCAAAATATGAAAGTGAATGACATTATACTAAATCCAGAATGAATGGCTTTAATTCTCTGTGAGTAACGAAACCAAAGTTAAAAAAATTCTTGTCCCTATCAAGATTATAATTTACACGATAGGATTTCATTTCCTTCGGTCATGAATAATGAAAAAGAGGAAAAAATCTGAAACTCTATTCACTATATGCAATCAGTGTACGTACGTACGTAAACCATATAAGATCCAACTATGAGCAATTACATGTGTTTTTTTGTCTCTCTCTCTCTCTTTTAGCTATAGTAATGGGATGAGCTCATCAACCAAAGCGAGTTTAGTTCCTCTCATTAATAACTAACATACAAAGTCTTATGCTTGCTTGTGGTGACATATCTTTGTGAATCGGCAATGATCCACTAATGATCCCATGGTGCATTATTCCCATCCTGTGCTCCTCAACATGTTTTTAATTATATACGGCGGCCAAGTGGGCCTCGGATGAAATCAATGAAAGGACTGCTTTGATCATCTTCACAAGTTCACAAGTGCAGTCAGATGATAGTTATAAAATCCGTTTGTGTATTTACCAACGTTTTTGTCCTCTTTGGAAATCTGATTTCACCCTTTCGATCATAAAAGTTACGAGCGGGGTGAGCTTCTTTTTTTTACCTCTTCTTCACATCTTTGGCTCACTTGTAAAACACATGCAATGGACATAAGGGCTCTATATGAGATCAATGGAAAAGTGCGTGCATTTACTCAGTTTCCCACTTTTTCCCCGTTTCTCATCCATCTTTTTTATTTGCCAGCAAATGGAATGAAAATGAGGATGAGTGCTATACTTTTTCTACTTTTTTTTTACCGATCCTTCTTTTTCAATTGCATGGACAAAATCAAAATATTCACTTTTCAAAATTTCCAATAAAAAAGCATTTTTACACAACGTACAATGCATGAAAAGAAAAAAAAAAGAGATTATTACTTAAGAAATGGCAGCAAACCCGATTACAAACAGAATGCAATCGAATAGTTATTGGATTTTGGTGTCATGTCAACTGATCTGACTGATGGCTTCCTATGCAATCATTCACTTTTTTTCTTATTAAAACTTGCTACATGGCCTACAGTGTTTTCTCCCCCTATTCTTCATTTCTATACATAGAGCAATTCCTGCTCTCATTTTCATGTCAATCCTTTCACATACCGCTTTTTTTGTGATCTCCAGCTCTCATTACTTACTAGAACTAACTAACTCACTACGGTTTTTTGGATAGATGGATGCGTTTCTATCAACCTGTCAATTAGTCCGTGTGTGCCGGTGTTTTTTCACAATACGGGTAAAAATCCACATATGTATTGTGACTTGAATATATTTCAGCCACTTTTTTGTCCGCATAAGGCGTACAACTGTAAAAAGTTTATCAAACTGCTAATTAACAGGCAACTGTAATGCTTTGATTTGTGGGAGCTGATTAAACATTGTAAACTTTTGAATCCTGTCGGATAAATTCATTTTTTCCGTGAATTTAGGGTTATGATGCGCATAACTGGTTTCACAGGCTAAGTTGGAAGTACAAACCTCTATTTAATCGGATTATACAATGCTGTAAATTAGTCAGTTTGTCACAAGAGTTTTAGCCAAATGTCAGATTTGGGTTCAATATATTGTAGTTTAGTCAAGTGCAAATTGTTGGCCACATCTTAGTCTGGTCGATTTATGCTACTAAGTTAACGTTGAGATTCACCTTGGATGAACCGAACCTGATCTGAAATATAAATTTGATATTACAATGATTCTTGTATAAAATTGCAATTGATGTAAAAGTCATGCACCGTAGGATACTGCTGCAGCTTACATTAGTAAAATGCGCAACGAACTCTATCCAATGGAAAACTAATCATCCTGTCAGTTTAAAATTGACTAAAAAACCATTTCGGTCCCCAAAATTTCATAAAGCAATAATTGTGTAGCATGTAGATTACGTGCCGTATGAATGCATAGACCGAAGCATAATTCCTAAATCATGTTGTTCAATTTAATTCATTACAAGTGGCACAAACGGGAAATTAACGTGAATAAAGTTGTACAATGAAAACGGCAAAAAAACAGCAACACAGCCGAGATTTGATTATTATATTACAATGAACTATGCATTGACAGTATGGCGATCTCAGGTATCATAACTTACAAGTAAACTGCATAAGGCACAAGAAAAAAGATGAAAATCCAAAAAAATATTCTGTAATGCAGCAATTTTGTTCTGCGACAACTCTTTTTACTGCATTCTGGGCTGGCAACAATAAAATAGCTTCAAATAATAAACAAAATGTATACAAAGTTTTATATTGTCTGTGTAAACTCTATACAGTTTACTCGTGAGTTTAAAAAATGCACGCCAAAACAACAAGACATCCAAACTACATAATACAATCAAGGTCCACGACCAGTAAAACGCACCAGTGTGTAATTACTTGAAACTAACTAACTAATCTCATATACATGATAAAAGTGAGCCAAACTGGCATTCATTTCTTATGCGAACAAAATATACGAGAAAAGCTCAATTAAATTATCCCACCACTGAGATAATTGCTTATGAAAGGAAAAATTTCCATCACATTGAAAATGTTTTGTGTTCTTTGACTAGCGTTATACACAAATTTCCTATCTGTACTATTTTCTCCTCAAGAGTTGGAGACAAGAAAAAAATCTAAGATGTCACCAAACCATCAGTTCCCCTGGATTCTCAAGTCGATCATTTGAGTACATTATCATTATTATGCGTGTGTGGTACATCATGCAATGTTGTGTGCACTGCACTCACTCAATGACTAAACTAATGAAATTTTCTCTACTTGTTCCCTAAAAGTAAGTAACTAACAGGACTCATATTATTACGGCTTCTGTGTCTCATGTCATTGAAGAAATGGTACATTTTAGTGCTGCAGGTGCTTTTCACATAATTTAGCCCCAAAAAACGCAAGTATTCATTATTCATCAGGAACCGAAAAAAAACGACATAGGATGTACCCAAAGGGAGCAATAATAGTATAGCAAATCACCCCAGGGTAAAAACAACGGTAATTACAAAAGGTTATATCATTAAAAGTTGATGAATTTTTCGCGTATTTGGTAAGAAATGAAAAAAGCTCATCAGGAACCCGTATGTAGTAGGAGTAGTGACTCAATTCGTAGTGAATGACTTTAGATTTTTGGGGCTAAAGAAAACACCCTAAAAATTATTCTATCCGGGTGGTACGTTACGTACAATACATAATCATTTCTTCTACATGATCATCGTACGTATAGGTGTGTATGAAAAAATACATGAAATTTCCCATATGTAAAGAAAAGCCGCATATTTAGCTACCATTTAGAAACACAGCGGTTGTAATGGGCAATAAATATTTATTGGGAGGACAATTAGAGCTTTTTTCTTATGGCAGTTATAGTGAGTTCGTTAGTCACTTTGAGCTAATAATGATTACATACTGCTGTATCCAGAATCGCTCCCAACTTTTTGGCCATTTATTTTCTATAGCACAGGCTATTGTGTCAGAGTTTGGAACCAAATTTTTGTATCCCATCAGAAATTACGACATGCAGGGATGATGATGATGATGAGAGCAGATAGACACACTAAGCACTAATTATCATTAAGAATCTCTTCTGTGGAACTACATTGTATGGCTAGGAGTATTCAGCCGGCTGCCAATGCATTTGGGATGCGGAATAAGCCAATTCAATAAATTTCAAGATCATCATTTGGAGCTACCACCATTATATGTTCATTAGGAAACATTTTTTCCCCTGTCGTTAAGATTTTGATTACAGGAGCAACGAATCTGCTCCAGCTATTGGTCATGTTTACATCATAATGATCTCATTCATGTCTCTGTACTTTTGTTTTTACTGTATGTTGATTGCATGGGCAGATCGTCAAACGAAATACTATATAGTGCAAGATGGATACACAAATTGTACATACTAGCTATTTCATTACGTTTCAAGTCCATTATTCCACATACATGGACTACTTTAGAGAAAACTCGGGCTAAAAATCCATACGATACTTGCCGCATTGTGAATTAATGACAAGTCAAACAGTGCTTAAGTGAGTAGTTTACATTTTTTGGTGCGTAGAAAGTTTGGTTCAACAAGTCGTTTCGTATTTTTTCACAGAAAGCTATATGATGATATGTTCTAGTTAGTTAATTTGCCAGTTGGGAACAAAAGCTCCTGTATAGTG
>Ga0210040_10001199_pt1 | contig 39952 bp, 63 predicted proteins | sample CryGeyCG12114_NA_FD_185462 | JGI IMG/M metagenome (GOLD analysis project Ga0210040, IMG submission 185462) | Groundwater microbial communities from aquifer - Crystal Geyser CG19_WC_8/21/14_NA (SPAdes) (version 2) | ecosystem: Environmental > Aquatic > Deep subsurface > Groundwater | place: USA... | reverse complement strand
AAACTAACAAAAGAATGCTACTTGCTACTTTTAGAGGTCTATACTTTACCATACGAATAGTCATGAGATGATGACGGTAAATGAGTTTATGCTTTTGAAATTATTATTTTGCCTTAAACAATGCCATAGTTTATCGTTAGGTTAGGTGGGGGTTGGTATTTTCATTTTCGGCAGGGAACTAGCTGATGAAATTACGCATAGCTCAGGTCAAATTTCAAAGAAACTATTTATGTAAGATAGGTACCCATACCCATACCCATCCAAAGGACACTATAGTATTGTGTTGTTCAGTAAGAACAAAAACTCTTCAGCATTAGCATGATCTTAAAATGATTTTATTTAAACTGAATAACGATTCCAATGATTTTATTTATTTATGCTATACTACTAGAGGCAAAATATAATGAAGCCGAAGCTATTGTTCATTTCAATGAAAAAGAGAATTTTCTTTTGGGTAGGTTATTTGGCGTTTTTTGTTATTGTTGCCACAACATTTCCCAGACAATTTGTATAAATCCACCATTTTTCGGGGATAGCCGAATAACATGGGGCAAGTATCTTTTTCATTGAAGTGAACAGTAATAACTACTGTCCATTTCAAAAAAAAGGCAGTAAATTTGCTCGCTAGGTTACATGGCAATGTTTGTTTGGTGCTAACAAAAAGCAAAGTTTTAAATGATAAAAAAATGAACTGAAAAGTGGAAAATATGAATTTAGTTGGCATAGCATTTTTGGAATTTACGATTCGATTTTGAGTATTTGGCCATTTAACCTGGGTCGCCAAATAACACAGGGCAACTGCCATTAATTCTGAAATGGACAGTAATACTCTTTCATATGGGAGTTATTTTATGTGAAATCATGAATCGCATGACTTTCCAGATATTAAATTTGCGGTGATCGCTTAGAATAAACTTATTCTGCGGCTGGTGTAGTCAAATTCATTTTCTATAGCTACAGGATGGGGAGTTGAATTTTTCGTCAAGTTCATCATTCCAGTCCCGGTCAGTTCAATTACGTTTGCCTTTTCGGCGATAAACAGAACTCTGAAATTATTAAAGGACTTGGTTAAGCTGTGTCTAAAAAATTTAAGACTAAAAAATAAGCCAATATTTATACTCACAAGAATATAGCCATATTTATCAAGCTAAGGGCAAGCGAAACGTAATAAATAGTTTCTGGAGCCCATGTCAAAGTGTTTGAGTAGATTAGTGAGTATAAGGGTACACTGATTAATGGAACTGTTGCTTCAATGAACCCTAGAAATGCAAATACTTGCCCTGCAAAAGTAAAAGAAATGTATTCGTGTAGTTTACACAAATTGGTAACAATTCATTACGACATTACTAAATAAACGGACCTCTTTCATCCCTCAATACTGTCTTCGATGCCAGCGACCTAGCCGACAAAGGCCCCATGATTCCAACTATGTCAATTATTGAAGCTGAAAAAAAAAGTTTTTCAAAGTTAATACAGGGATGACGAAATTATTCTGGGGAACAACAAGATGAACCTATTAAATACAAGTACTGCATTCAGTCAGAGTCAGTTACCCAAATATAAAAAGTTTCCATTGGGTGCCAGTGCAATACAAAGTTTTGCTGCACTCCTAAAAAAGGCAGCACAGACTCCAGAGAAAGCATCACTGAATTTGAAAATTTTGCTGAAAAGGGGCATTGCACATGTCAATCCTACTACAATCATTAGCCCATCAAAGATAGTCCAGTAACTAAACTCCAATTCTTTCCATTCAAACTTGTTTCTTGTGAACAAATACTTCATGTTTACTTCACCTGCAGTATAATATTTTTGTTCAAATTAAATTCCTTCTTTTGTTTTAAAAATTTGCTGTATACAGTTATTTGACTACATGCTGGACTCACCGTACAAAGTTATCTGGTAGAAAAGCATAATGACCGAAATAGCAATCAAACATTTACGGACGTGATTTGGCCGTTGTCTTGATATTGCTTTCATAGACCCTGATAAGAATCCCCAGACGGTGTGATTTTCCGGTGTTTCATACCCTTCTCCATCTTCGGGAACAGTGGGTGGAATTTTGCTTTCAAGCAAACTTCTTTGTCCTGAGTCAAGACTCCCCCTTGAAGTCCCAAGTCCTTCACTATAATGTCTCGCGCGTTTGATGGACCCGTAGTTTCCTCCTGAAGCCCCCCTGGAGAAATATGATGGTCTAGGCTGAGGAACTTCTGGTAATATGAGAGCTGTGTACAGTACAGCAATCAAATTAAATAATGCTGCCGTTGCAAATACACAGAGGTATCCTCCCGTTTCGTATAAATAGGCTCCCAAATATAACCCAACAGGAGTCCCTAATTGCCAACATGCTTCTGCAATGCCCATTCGAATTGTTCTGTAACGGAGAACTGTTGTATCCGCTATGTAACTGTCGGAATAAGAAGAAAGTTCAGTACAGCTAGTTTCAAATCTCTTTTGTTAACCGTATGGTATTTTCCTCACCTGAATGCTGCCATATGAAATACAGCATTTCCACCACCTAAACTGTGTGGCAAAGCCACAGTCAGAAGTAACAGTATAGGTGGCCATTCTATGAAATATGCATTGACCAGAAGTCCCAAACATTTTGCCAATTTTCCTGTCAATGCCAGAAGTAGTGGAGGCTTTCGCTTTTTCTCTGCATCGCTCCACACTCCCAATAAGAGGACTAGTATCACAGGCAGTGAGTTTTCCACCAGTGCGTTGTATAGAAGGAAAGTCGAAGATTCCGCCTAGTGGTTGAATTAAGGTTTACTCTGTAGGTAAGCTTAATAAAATAGATACATTGAGCGATATATTGTATCTACTTGAATCCTGTAAGTAATGGGCCGTAACCAGGTTGCATTTTGGTTGATTTCGCTGGAAGAATTATCTAGAGCGTTGCATATAGCTTCCCCATAATTTAAGTTTAGACAGATCTGCAAATTAAAAATAAGTAAATGTACTCCTCATGCTTTGTTTATCTCAAGTTTAATGTATTTTTTACCTTATCTATGAAAAGATTTTGAAATATCACATAGGTGAGCGTATCTCCGGCCATTTCCAAAAACATGGTCGGCTCCACTGTCACCCATCGCGTCATTTTGATTGATTTTGACTTGTAGTTTTGTAGCAAACTAAGAATTAAACATTTTTAATGTAGACTTGTAGAGACTTTGAGGTTTTTTTACCTGAATTTTGAGGGTTATGCTAGCTATACGTTATCCTGGGTAATTATTTTGAGGCGTCTGATTCATGAGCTGCTCAGTTCATGTTCATCGAGAAGTGGAATATCCATTTTCACATTGGCCGAACGATATGTATCTTGCTTCTTACAGGGTGTACCCAAAAAGATGTGATCATCGGATTGCCATGTGTGAAGCTTGTTGCGTAACATTCTTATTTGAAGCTTTAATTTTTTTATAATTCTAGTAAAAATAATATCCACGGAGCATGGAGTAATTTTTTTGAAAATACATACATGCTACGAAAATGGAAATTTGATATTTACCAACGTATCAACGATGATGTTTTTTAGCTATAAAAAATTATCGTTGTTACGTTCGTTGGCTGATTTTTTGCCTTGTCTTGCCAAATACAGTTTAGTGTGCACCATCCTCTTTCTTATCTCAATTTTTCTTATCACAAAGCAATTAAACTCTCAGTATTATTCGATTCGATATTGTTTACATTTACGCGATCAATTTATCTGTCGCAAATACATTGAGTAATTATTAAAGTGAAGGTTACTGTCAGTATCAATCGGAAGCGAACAAGAGGATAATTATTATTAGCCTGTTGTTTACATTGAGATTGTATCGATAATAATCGTAGTAAACTGTAAAAATGTTTTTTCAGCGGTGGCGCTCACAGCAGACATGTTATGAAAGTACCATAATTAGTGTACTCATGCATGTAACAAATTCTATAGCTACAAACTTACATTTTACAATGATGCATGACAAAACTTTGAAGATAAACTATACAGTATTGAGTATTGCACACACCAAGACGGATATAATGAAATTGCATTTAATCTTGAATATTTGCTAAACGAAACCCAACCTAATCCTTATATTATTGTTTTTAGGTGCATAAATATTTAGTACAAAGTTTTGGGGCATTTCGAGTTCGACACTTAAAATACTCGAAACTCGGCGTCTGCGAAATCCTCCAATATGCCAACTGTAGTGATTCTGGATGTTTCGCTTTCCATGTGTCGCCCTGTATTGGCGAATTTACCCAATATGACTCCCATTTTAGACGAAGATGTACCTACCAGAGGGAAATTAGCTGTGGAGGCTATTAACCAGTTTTTGGATCATGTTTCAAACCACTGTAAATTAGAGTTTGTGTCCTTTGTAAGTTTATTGTCTTTAGTAATTATATTATCTTTTGGAATCCTGAATTTCTAATCATATCCCGATGTTTATGATTAGAAATTCAAAGAATTCTCATGCATACGGTTCGCCCATGATTAAAATTAATATAATACTTTGCAGGTGTGTTTTTCAAGCTCAACCTATGTGATCTCTCCGTTCGGTCGAGATTTGAACAGTATAAAATACAAATTAGAAACTTTTGATGATGATTGCAAGAATGACAAGACCAACTTCGAAATCATGCTACAAAGCGTTTCTTCATTAGTCGTCGACTCCTGGGGCACATCGGTGCCCATTCAAATCTTGTTAATCACAGATGGCGCACCTGGTTTTGGTTATGGAAGTCTACGAGATACGATCAAAAGATGCTCTCATTTTCCTTTTCAAGCTAAAATGAATATTCTTTCTTTGAGTACGTTCACAATCATATCACCACATATTATATTGCTTCATGCATAAAACTCTTACGAAAAAAAAAATCGAATGCAGTTCAGTATACCTATTGTTTGCATCAACAGGTGATCCTAATGACAGATGTTACACAGAAAATTGTCAGTTGCTTCAAAGACTGATTGACATTACTTGCGGCGATGGAGTTGTTTATTTCCCTGAGAATCATTTAAATTCTAAAGTAAGTAATCAAATTAAATAATGTTTCAATTGGATCTTATGTATCTTTTTATAGTAATTTTTGCTCTATAAATTGCAGGGCCTATATAGTGCTGTTGCTAAGCTTTGCACAAAAGATTTCACACCTTACAAAGGAACATTGACTTGCGGTCTTTTAAAATCTGATATTACGCTGTGTCCACCGCCTCAACCATACATTTCTCGAGCTGATGAAAAACGTCATGAAATATCTAATAGTATCGAAATTTTGGGATTTATTGACGTTGTTGATTTATCCAATCCCCCGGCCCATTCTCGTCATTTAGTACTTCCTATAAAAAGCTCAGGTTAAAGTATAAGTACGCATGATCTTCGGTTAGTCTTTTGAAGTCATTTTTTAACTGTAATGTACTGTGAGTTTAGATGGCTCCTCTAGTGGACACCAAAGTATGAACAAAGAAGACGAAGACGATATTGATGGTCGGACAGCAAATTTTTGTGTGCTTTTGCATGGGGCACTTAAGGTAGATTTTAATTCAGTTTATTTCCATTACATCACATCGCCCACCACATCGCAGGTGGTGAATTTGACTTTTGTTTCTTATTTATTGAAACGTTATAGGTGGAAAGTTTATGTGCGCTCTGTGAAATAGGAGTCGACTGGTATGGATTCTTGTATTCTTGGGCAGATAATAAGAAAAAGTCTAATTTGATGTTGTCAGTATTACCTCCAGGTACTTTATCAAACGAATTATTGAGTAAACATAAAGCCAAAACGTATTTCATATGGGTTTACAATGTTTCTGTATGTATTGTAGGAATAGATGTTGTTCCATGGTTGGGAAAAATGGAAAATATGGGTCCAAAACTAGAATATTTCAATTTTCAAAAGCTGTCAGGTCAGCCTAGTATTTCCAGCAATACAGTCCTACCCGCTTTTCCCGTCAAAGGAGAAAAGAAAAGCTACAACGCAACTCCAACTGTATGGATAACTGCGTATGGAATAAACACGGACGTGCAAAAACTTTTAAGACATTCAAAAAAGCTACCCGAAAAAAATCAACAATTTTTCAAGGTACAGACAGAAAAGATTGTATAACGTCTTTTTTTCTGCAGAAATGCATTATTTTGTAAACTATATAGAATGGTTTTTATTGCAAAATTCACCCCACAGGAGTTAAACAGGATGAGAAAGTGGGCGTTAAGCCTTGGATTCAGCGAAATTTTGGAATCTCTTGCGCAGGTAGAAAAAACTATTTTGTATATGTCCATCACGTTTGTTTGTTCAGATAATATTTTTATTCTTGATTTAGATTCTAGAGAGAGAATGTATGATGCTAACATCTGCACATCCTGAAGCCACAATTCAATTAACCCATGCAGCTACTCAACTTCGGAGTAATATGCAGTATAGCAAAATTATCACACCGCACAAAGCGCAATGAAGATACGGATAAATACGCCTATAATAGTTTGCAACTTGTATAAAAAATGACTTGTTGATAAACATTAATATACAGAACATAATCATTGATTGATACAAGCGAAAATTATATTTTTATTCACGTTTTTAATTTTATACCAGGATTTAAACGATGACTTTCGTAGTCATTTTTAATACAGACAAACTTATTGTAAAATTAAAAAAGTATCCTTGATTTATAGCTTTCATTTCCGCGAAAAGCTTTGTCTATAAATTTCTAAATCAGTTACAAAAACGTCTAAAACAATTTTTCCTTATTGCTAAATGGAGAAATAGAAATATAAGAAAGTACGAAATATTTAAACGTAAGATTACAAAGTTTGTCAATTCCTATGAATAAACCTAAATTAAACTCCATTCCATGCATAAACTAACTAAAGAAAGGGAGATCCTTTGAGATTTGTATGAATCCCTTAGATGGGTCAGATTTTTTAGTGCATATCAAAAAGTTTCCTCATATCATTGATGGTGAGTCCACCACCACTCGTCTTCTTGACACTTGACAGTACTTCTTGAGCAAGATGTAATTTTTCGTCTTGCAAGTTAATAACTTGGCTTTCAAACGAATCGGGACAAATATATCTACAAATCAAAAAAGTCATATATCACCCTCAGTTATAAGTAAGTTTCATAAGCAAATAGCAATAATATTTGAGGATATACCATCATCATTTGACATGATAACAACAAAAATCAATCATGAATAAAAGGAATTTAGGACAATCTAGTCTAGTGAAGAAAAGATACCTGAGAATGCGGCACTCCTTTGTTTGTCCAAAGCGATGTATCCGATCCATGGCTTGCAATTCCAGTTGGGGATTCCAGTGGGGCTCCAGCAAAATCATATGATTAGCTCCAATTAAATTGAGGCCTACACCTCCGGCCAACAATGATAATAACATGACATGCGGTCTATCACTCCCCGAATTTAATTTGCCCATTGCATCTTGTCGGTCCATTGCTTGTACTTTGCCTGGAAGAATATAAAAACCAATATTTTTGTTAACTCATCCTTTCAAATTTGCAGTATCCGGTGCATCGGCTACATACCAGTAATGCTGACCGTAGAGTAACCAGCATGGTGTAAATGAAGTCGAACGGTATCAAGTAGACTTGTCCATTCTGAGACAATAATAACTTTGTCCATCTGTTTGTTTTTCTTCTTTGCGTCTTCCCGAAGGTCATCCAAATCTTTTAAAAGCTTAGATGACAAGAAAATTTGTAGTTTTGTTTGCATTTAAATATTTAAGGCCAAGAATCCACTTTAAAGTACTAAAATACCTGTCGAATTTTCGCAGATTTGTAGTTAACATCAAAAATAGGATTTTTCTGTGATATAATGTCCTCAGGATCGAATTCGCTGTCACTTTCGTCACCATCATCTTCCAACATCTACAAGAACAGAGAAAATTATTTCAATCCTGTCCAGGGGAATATAATATCATTGTCAACATTTTCCACTTACAGTATGAATTAAATAAGGCAAAACCGTAAACTGTCGTAGACGAGTAATAAGGGCAAAAATCGTGCTCATTTTAATATCGCTGCTTCCAGCAAGTTTCTTTCCACCATTAACCAACTGATTGGTGGCAGCTACATCTCGATTTTTCAAATACAGTTTAAATTGCGTTCTAAAAAAATCCAGAAAATCAGTAATCTTTATGGAAAACTGGGAAAACAATGCGAAAACATGCTTAATAAAGACTTACTTAGCATATTCAAATAAATAGTCAAATACGGCTCTTTCTTCTTTTGAAAGTTCAACATCCACTGTAGTTACTGTCTTAGGTGGAATAGTACGTCCAATTGATCCATCAGCTACAACTTCTTCCTTAGTTCTACGAAGCAATAATGCTTTAGTAATTGTCCGGAGCCTAGCCACATTTGCATTTTTGACAGACTTGAGTCCAATCCAGTGTTCCCAGACCTACAAGTCAGTTACAGTCACAAGTTATATTCAGACACATATTTTAAATGCAAAATTGTTACTACCAAAAATTAAAAAGCATATTGAGTAATAGTTTTGGTAATTCACTATGAAGCTATATCCATGAACTGCAAAACAAAACTCACTTTCGGGTCTGTGAACGGCGTCAGTCCCAGAAATTTTACAAGAGAATACATATCAGAAGGTCTGCAAAAGAAACACCAACGAATCAAATAGTTTCTTTGTCTAGTAGTCTACCAAACAAAATATCATAATCATACAGTTTACTTTGTCTCACTCACTTGTTATGTACGGGTGTTCCAGTAACCACCCATTTATGACTAGCAGTAAGTTTACATAAGGCTTTGGCTTTTTGAGTGGCTGGATTTCTAATAACATGACCTTCATCAAGGATAATACGCTCCCAGTTAATTCTTGTTAATGGACTTCGCTTCTGTAACAGAACAAAACATAAATACATGTACACAATAACATTGCTACTAAGCATTTTGATTATTTTCACAAAGAAATAGAAACTTACTTTAGATCTGTAATTAGTATCCTTGTCGTCACCAGTATCGATTTCATATCCCACGGAGTCAAAAGTAGTTAAGACCACGTCAAATCCAGTCAAACTAGAGATAAACGTCAATGTATTTAAATAAGTTTTAATAATTTTTCGGATATTTTACCAATGAATAATGAATTTATGTCTTACTAAGAAGCAGATGCTGTTCTGTTAGACCCATGATATATATGAACAGAAATACCAGATGCCTTTGTTTTAATTTCCTGATCCCATTGGTGAATAACATTGTAAGGGCAAACGACCAAAGCTGTCTTCGACGGCACTAGTTTACTTTCCTTTCCATGAGTTGACAACCAAGGCAGTTCCTTTTTCTCTTGTTCTTTAGATTTACAGAGCAAACTAATCATCATGACAGTTTTCCCCAGGCCCATCTCATCTGCATAGATAATAGCAAAAAAGCAAAATACATAATCTGTGCAGAAAGAAGTGCAATTTGTGATATTAAATATCTTGTAAAACGATTACCTCCCAAAATCCCTCCACCAGGAAAATGTGTTTCCCTCCATCGCAACCAGTTAAGGCCATATCTTTGATACCGATGAAGCTTCACCTTCAAAGCTTTTGGTTGCTTGTCGGTATCTGTGAAGGATTCCACAGTGGGCATATCTTCAATAGTTTTGGCTAGTTTCGAAATAGTGTGATCCACATCATTGTACACTTCAGGCATTGGCGCAAATCCAGCAGTGCGACGCATTGGTGGTGGAAGATCCAAAAATTGTATCCGCATGGGCTCTTTCTGCTCTACTTGACAATAATTTGCTTTAGCTTTTGGTTGAGGAGGAGGAACAACTCGTCGTGGATACTCGGCAACCGCAACAACTTCAGGACTTTTTGGACCAGAAACATCAAGATTTTCCTTATTAATAGTTGAATGGGCATCTTCAAAACTTTGCTCATCATCAGACTCAATATTGATTACGGCGCTAGGTTTAGCTTTGTTACGTTGTCGCCTTCCAACTTCAACAATACTACTGTCATCGTGAACTTGCTGTAGACTGATGTTGTTTAGCCGCTCCGCAAGAGGATTCAAATCCCTACTTACGGGAAATCTATTTTTACCAGTAGCTGCATAGTCGAATTTGTCTTCATCTTCATCCTCACTGGAACTAAAAACCTCAAGTCGATTTTTTCGAGGACCTCTGATTTCAGTCATATTCAAGTCATCCAACGGAGCAATCTTGGCATTAAATAAAAAATAATAATTAAAATGATCCTGGAGTACCGGGAGAAAGGAGCTAAGGCCATTTTATTAAACAAAGTTACCTTTTTACGGTGAGCCCCAAGATTTGGTGTGGACGTAAATTTATTAGATCCTAATAGCTGGGAGCCGCTTGGCTGCAGATGATAATTTTGTTGGTCCATGGTTGGAGCTGCTTTGAAAAGGGTAGAGGAAGGTTGATGTGGCGCAACAACCTATAAAAACAAAACTGATCTAATTAGATGAACAATAACTCAATCTCAACCGATAGTAGAGAGCGTCTGTTCAGAGTGTCTTTGCGAGTGCTTCTGAACAATCTAACGACAAAGTTCAATGGTTTCACAATAGCAGCAATTTGAATATGACAGCTAAAAAGTTAGTATGCAAGTAAGGTATGCAAAGTTTGAAAACAAAAACGTATGCAGATAAACTATCTAAGCAAACGTTAACTTACAACAGCCTGGTTTGCTGGAGAAATCGCTGAAGCAGTACTTTGTGGCACATTTGGTGAAGATTTATTAAATTTCTCGGCTATACTCAAACTTCCTAATTCTTCATGCAAATGTGAGACTACATTAGTTGGATTACTGCTTGGAATAATATCAGTATCTTCATCGTCGCTTGAAGTGATAACAGCTCCACTCTTTTGACTGTCTAAGAAAATAGGACCGGAACCGTCATCTTTTTTTTCATCAGCTAGATATTTAAACACATGATGTAAATTAAGAAGACCAAACAAACACATAATTATTTTAATTACTTTAATACCATTATTGTGAAACAAATGCAAACGAAATAAATTTAAATCAACAATAAAAAGCATCATTCACTTCTTTAGAAACAAGACGCGGTATGCTTATTTTATTTTGGACAAAAAACAAGCAAGCAGTAAAGTAAATTGAAGGGATTGAAATACAAAAGATTTTGAAACTTCATGTCGTAATCGCAAACCAAACCAAATGTAAATAAAGTAATAGTTCATATACTTCTAATCTCCGGCTAACTTACATTTACTTGCTATTCCCCGAGCACCGCTGATGGAAGGCAGACTTTCATCCTCTGAAGAGGTACCAAAAATTTCCCCAGAATCATCCATCATTCACGAATGGCTTGTCTTCAACCCGTACAACTTATAGTCAATCAAAGAAACTTTATTTTGACCTTTCAAACAAAATAAATCTAACTATAATGTGAAAAAGCCGTTCAAAAACCACTTCACAAAAAAACCTCAACGATATCGGTTTTTATCACACTTCATAGATTTTGACAAACGACTCACCAAATGAAAGTTCTTGACGAGAGGATGCTAAATATGCAATATATTCACTTTCTGTACTGACTGACTGATCACTTACTGTCCATTTCAGGAAAAAGAAATGCTTTTTTTCGGTAGGTTATCTGCCTGTTGGTGTTTCATGGTCAACAAAATGTAAACAAATAATTTTTTCAGATAATTTTTTTGGAAAACTCAGAAAATGAGCAATAAATTATTTTTGCCAGAACATTTTACAGATTCGGTGATTTAGTTTGCAAAAATCGGCCATTTATCGGGGATAGCCGAAACCATGTGGTAACTTCTTTATACTTTGAAATGAGCAGTAGTTTTAAGAATAATTAACTTCGAAACATTAAAATAAGACAGAGAAATGAGACTAAATCTGTTAGTCTAATTCCATAACGACAAGCACAACTACCAGACTGGTTGTGTTTCCTGACCAGTGATTTCATTCAACTTGGGATTACGAAACAACACGGCTAACGGGAGGATTATAACCAATACGGCCGAGGAGGAGTGGGGGAGGCTTTTCCAGCATAGTGCAAAAGTACGTTCTACACCACTCTGTGGCAAGTGCAAGAGAGCTGGAAAAGCCGCAGTGTCCGCGAAGACGATTCGTAACGAAACGGTCCACACGAGGCGTCACTTATGGCGTCACATAAGTTACGTCGACATCCCCCCACGATCTCTTTGAGTCACTCTTTCTGAGAAAAATTGTGTATGACAATGACTGTTAGACCCTAAGTTAATTAAAATTGCATGCTTGAGCATTAATTACGACCTTTAAAAGCTGTTTTTCCCAATAAAGAATGGCACATGCGGAATTTCAAGAGCTTTCATTTGGCAAATGGTTTGTCCAAATTAATAAACCGTGATTGTACACGATGTTTCCAACGTTAATCATTAACAACCATAAACCATTGTAAACATAACAATAATCTAATGAAATTCAATCGGGATCCTCTCTCTCAGCCGACCAACAAAATTTTCAAATTTTTTAATAGGTTTCCCTTTAGGTTAGATTGTGTGCCCAGGTCCTTTAGGTTAGATTGTATTTCCTCCAGGTTACACAATGTTTAAAAAAAAAATTGTCGACTTACCAGATCAAGACGGATTTTGATCGTCTTACGATTTTATTTTTCAACCCACAAGTTTAAAGGATTAGCAGTATACTTTTAACTAAATCACAATCACTGCTTCAAGTTCCCTTCTGTGGGACGAATTTTCGTCAAGAAAAACAATAGAAAACAAATAAACTTTAATTGTCGACCATTAAGAAAACTAGCTGAGCAATAAAAAAATTAAAATAAGACAAGGGATGCGATTATGCGATATAACAACAACGGTGGTTATTATTCCCTCTCAACGTCCCACACACTTTTTCGAACTGCCCAATAGGACGCGACTTACATGGATTGCATCGAGTGTGTAAATTCAATGACTTCAGCAAAGAGGTCCAAGTTCCAAATATGCTTTCACTTCCTCCACTTGTTTTGTATACATTTACTTTCTTTTATTAGAATAAGTATATTTTGGAGAAGGTATTATTCATAACTTTTTCTTTTGCTTTCCCCTAATGGGTCACAATGCTTGACAGTATAGTTAACTTTCACTTCAGAAAAAGGATCACAGTGGTATGATTTCGCCATTTTACATTGATTTTTCTGAAATAGAGGATTCGTTATCACTAAATTAGCTGTCAGTAGTCGCTGTGTAGGACAGTATTTATATATTTAGTTGGGTTAAGACTAAATTCCATTCAACATGGGGACTCGTGCTGCAGCATGTAAGAAAAGTGCATTTTCTGTACATTATCTCGCTCACTAATCATGAATTTATTCCATATTATTCATGCATTTTTATGACTCATTGAATGCAATCATTTATAACTATTTAGTCACTGCAAAAATCCGGAACTTGCAAGAGTTTTATGTGCGTCTAACGAGCGGTATTCAACCCATTCCTACGGGCTTTGATATAGCCAATACATTGAAACATTTTTCGTCCGTTTTACTTGGTACAAAAAAAACTTACATGTCGGTGTTATTTATTTGCATCCAGTTATTACTGTACATACCATAAAAAGTATGCATACACACTCAAATTTCTTGTGGACACATAGGGGTACTAAAAGATGTTCCTCAATTTCCACTGGAGATGCTTAAATATCGATCGGAAACTGCTGGGCGAATGCAACTCTTTCCCAATCTAGACTATAAAGCTCTCTTCTCAGTCGTGATACAATTGCTTGATGTAGTAAATCTCATCCAATTCGGCAGCCATGGGTTTGGCCAAGCGTTTCTTCACATCATTGCATGTTTATTGCCATTTTTGGAGCACGAACATACAGACACTTTGCCATACACGGTGGCAGCATCCCTTGGCACTTTTCCGGCATCACTCCACAGAGAGATTATTAATTTGTTATGTCATTATCTTCTTCCGTTCACATTGTGTATGAAATAATTATCACTAATTATGAAAATATTGCATTCAGCTTTAAGTAAATTTTCCTAATGTGGAATATTGCAATTCAGATGACTGCAAAAATGTAACAGACAAGTCCTGTTATGCTACTCAGGCTGTACCTGCGGTACTCATGATGGTTTTTCAGCATACAACTAATTCTGGTTTGAAATTTTTAATAACTCAGTTTAGATGCAACTTGGCAAAGATTTTTTTTATTGAATTCATGTGGCATTTTATTGTTATGCAGAGTTCCACTGTCAAGTGTTAGAGACCATCATGGCACATAAGCGAGATGCAGTTAAAGATATGCTTTGTGTTATAGCATATGGAACTATTGAGGCGAGAAATGTGGCCACTACATTGTTAGTTTACTACTGGCCGCATTCAAATTCTCATATTTATGATCGCCGGAACATCCGTTTCAAATTTAATGGTAATCATGAAATAACAAGTGTATGATTGTTTTATCTTGTGCTATCAAACTTTTAGCAAATATGTATAACTTTCCGTATTAAGAGTTTTCATTCAATAACAGGCTATCCCATACCTACATGCAAAAGTGAAATGTGTAGTGTCAACAATACAGGAGGGAGTGCGGATGCAGTTAAAATATGTTTAGATCATTCAGTGGCTGTCTCACATTCCCCTGAAAATCCACCCCCATTGTTTTTGTGCCAAGAATGTTCTAGTCGCTTAGAATCTGAGCAGCCTGAAGTTGCAGAGCATTTGTATGATGTATTACTGCCCGTACAAAAGATGCCACTCTTGGTTGCTTGCGAAAACAAAGTTAGTCAATATAATATACTATGGATCAAATTGATATCTTTTTTGCTCTGATCATGATAATATACCTATATAAATAATGTGCTAATTAATGCTTGCATTTCGTAACCAAATTTTAGAATTGCCGCTCTCAAGGTCTGGAAAAACAAAGAAATATGGTCTACTGCTTTGATTCAGAATGTACAAAACATAATGAGAATAGACCAGTACGATATTGTGGCTCATGCCATTCTGTTCGCCACAGCTATAAACGTGGAGTGAACCACGTATTTCATGAGAGTATTCAATACCCTCTGGAGATAGAAGATACAGAGACTTTAAACTATCATGTTGAATCTATCGTCAGGTACAAAAATTGGATTTTTTTCACTATCTGCAGTCATAAATGTCTTATATTTAATTCTGATTGCAAATCTTACAGCGTTTTGATCGATGCGGAGCCGTTGGCGACACGTGGTGGAAACAGAGATAATGTAGACCCGTTGACTAGACTCCGATTATTTACGGATGGGGAAATTCGAGACCCCATTTCAACAGATGATAGACGTCTCATGGGGCGATTTGGGATTTGGTTGCTAGTTGGCTTTTTCAAACCTGATGAAGATATTCCTAAAGAGATTTTGGGTCGACTATTGTCAGTTTTGTTTCAGTGGTTTAATACGACGGCTTATTTAGGAAATGGTAATGTATTCAAAATATTTTTTCCAAATTTGAGCGTTAGAATTAAGATTCAAAACTTTTCTAATGTATTTTGATGTAGATGCTACTGCAAGCACTATTGAGCGACTCAAAGCAGAAATGGTCATCCCTTGGCTGAAAATTATAATTGCTAAGCATTTTGACACTTTTGTATCCTGCCTGCTTCCTCATCCTCCAGAGTTCGGACGCGTTGGTGGGCACTGGTAAGTTTCTTTTTTTTTGTGAATTCGAATTAAAAAAAAATTATAGTGCCTTATAAAAAAATTTCTCTCTTAGGGATGTTATTTCGTCTCGAACATTTCATTTGAAAGAAGGTTTTAGTAGATTGTTTTGCTTGGTTCCTTATGAAGTTATATCCCCTGAAATATGGAGTCATATTATGCCCAACTGGATGGAAGCAATGGCGTCAGAAGTTCCAGAGGATGAAATGGCAGAACTCAAAATTATTTTGAGGTACATTTCACGGTTTTTTCTCTCGATCATTTGTGTAACAGTTGATTTCGACTAATTGTTAATTTGTAATTTTTAACTTACAGTAAAGTGATGGATCCAGAAATGAATCCCTTAGATTTTGATGCCAGACAAATGTATCAATTCATTGCTGTTCGATTTCATCAAACTTCTCATAAAGTAAAAGAACAGGCTTTAAAATGGTTGCAGGTAAACTACTTATCATCAATATCACTACTTAAATTCAGTCACATATTTCTTTGAGGTGTTTGAGTTTTAATACCGAATTTACGGTGAGAGAGTTTTTATATTAACCTTCTAATTTAGGTCTTGTCAAAACTTGAGATAGTCATTCCACTCTATTTCATTTTCTCCGTTTTTCGAGAGGGTATAAGACCAAAGGAACGGCAGCAAAAAAGAGGGAGCATTTCAGTTGAAGCTGCGAACAAAGACGACATTGGTAGAAACGATTTGGCTAAATGATTATGTTCAAAAATTTTGATTAGGTGAAATTTGCAATTATTTACATCATTTTTTAGCCGCTATTTGCCAAGATGACTCTCCTAATGCATCCTCCTTATCTGAAGATGAGGATAACATGACGTTTAGTACTGAAAAGAAATCAGATGGTGCACTCATGCTTTCATCTTTCATTCTCATGCTAGATGTTATTCTTAAACAGGTACAAAGTCCAGTGTCATATTTATTGAGAACCAATGCATATACATTTCATACACATCATAACATTTCAATATTTTTTATCCATGTAGCTGGAATTACAAGAAGTTGAGCAACACAAAGGATTGATGACTTTAGTAGCAAAAGATGCTATGGTACTGCTTCATAATATGGTGGCAATGCCATGGCCTGGCAACCATACCTGTAATGATGGACAAGAGTGTCAATTTTGTGAAATGGCGGTTTTATGGCATGAGCTTGCTTTGGAAATTGTCGAAAAATTGGCTCCAGAGAGTTCTTCATTACCTCCAGATGTATGCATGCATTACGATTGAGTATTTTTATCAATGAATTAAAGATCTTGAAAATATCTATAATTTGTTAGATATTGCTAAGTCCGGACGGCGAGTTTGGAAACAAAAGTTTTCCAGAAATTGATAAAAAGCATGAAAGTAAAGCAGATGTGAAACCCTCTCCTAGTCCCAAATCGGAAAGTATGGGTCTTGAAGGAATAATTGTCAATATGCCACAGGTTGATTTTTATGCCACAAATTCACATTCAGAGGCATTATACAAGTCACCTAAACAAATTTTATCGATTTTTAGATTCTAACAGCCACTGTGGAAACAGTTTCTGAAATGGATGTTGTTCCTATCATGCCTTCTGAAAAAGTTCTAAAAGCAGTTGCAAGGGCAGTCACTATTACTGAATCAGATACAGGTAAGTCTTGTTAGGCATTATGAGTAAATTATTTTTAAATATTTTCGAAAAACCACGCATACTACTTTTTGCATAGCATCTGCAACTGCACAAGTCGCATCTGCAACTTTAGTAGGCGACAAAGACGATGGCACTAATGATGAAACAGGGGCTAACTTTTGGCCCACAAGTGTTGGTAAATTCAAATTCTCCATTGAAGAGTTACCAGCTCATTTGCAATTCACATTCGAGCTTTTGAAGGTACTCAAAAACTACTCGTGAGCATTCAAATTTGTAGTTGCAGTATTTCTAAAAGCAGATTGTTATTTTTTACCTGGATATTCAGAAAATTCCGAATGAAGATGATCCTGAAGTAATGTATCATATGCTAAAATGTCTGAAAATTCTGTTCCTGCACGGAGAAGTAATGGTACGAGCTTCAAGAGATCACCCAGGTTTTCTTATATGGTGCCAAGAAAACCTCCTTATAAGAAAGTACGTATGAATATGCCGTCTTTTCACACTACAAACTGATAATACTAACCGTACTAAGATGCGATGCTTCCTTTATGGAGCACCAGGCACCATGCTCTGTTTACGTTGTAACGGAACTATTTATTTCTATAACGCACAGTTTATGGGATTTAATGGATGCGGAGTACAGTCAAATCTGCCAGCAAGCTGTACCCTTACTTTTGCACTGCATCACCATTCCTATTGGTGCGGATGTTTTTTGGAGATTGATCGAAGAAGATTTTCAGAGCCCAGATTGGCGCAAAAGGTTTACAGCAAGTGAGTTAGTTCGAGTTTTTTGGCAAAGGATCCTTTCGTTTGATGGGTCGATAATGGAAATTTTCTATGATGTTTTTTACAGTGGAAAGAGTAATTACAATTACTCGATTTATGGACACTCATCCCATCAAAAACAGTCAACCCTTACAAACTTCGCTGGTCAATATATTTTGCTATGCTATTAAGTCACTTGATGATTCCAACGTGGCAGTAGCCCAAAGAGCCGCATTATTTCTGGGAACTGTGAATGACACTGCAATCCATACAATGATGGCTTGCTTGGAGTTTCAATTTGAAACTGTCATTGTAGATCGGCCAATTATTTTGCAGTGTTTATATCTCTTGCTAAATTCGGTGTCAGATCGTAAAATTTTGAGATGGCATTTTTTCCTCAGTTGTTTTGACTCCTTGTACATTGAGGCTCAGATACATTTGGAGAAAATTGGGGAAGTCAGTTACTCCAAAGGTAAAATGCCAATTCGTGTACTTTATTTTTATTTAGAGAGTCGTCTTTGCATACAATGTCCAAATTTTTTACCTAAACAGATATAAGATGTCCGACAAATGGGAATGTTGAGTTGTTCATGAAAAAGCTTCGGAGAGCAAATGAAGCGCTCAACAGAACAGACACACCGCATGGGCAAAAAACATTGTTTTCTACATTAGGATCAATGTTTCCATACAAGCAAAATGGATTTCAATCTAAAGGAAATGGTGAGTGAGGAATAGCAAAATTCCTTGGTATCTAACACTTGATTTGTAAATCTGATGGGAAGTTTGCATATAGGAAAACCATATGGCCGTACACAGAGTGCTCCTGTGTTGAAAAGGAAAGGATCTCGTCATGGAGTTGGTAAGTCTCAACCCAGTAAGAGTAATAATGCAGGCAGGATATTCATCCCTACTTTATTTATAGGTTTGCGTCTTGGTCGTAAAATGCATGAATGTTCATTTTGCTTATAGCTTATATTTGTGCTGTAGTAGATGGTAAATACAAATCAATTCATTGAATGCGAAGAGGAACAGAGAGCCTGATGAAGATGCTCATGTGATTGAAAATAAATGAGAAAATGTCTTTCACAGATGGAAAAATTCATAGTTTGACCAGTGGAGAGGATGAACATTTGATTGGAATTTTTCACAAAATCATTGAAGCTGAGGAATCGGAAAAAGAAACAATGCATCTGCTCGTTTTCCTTTTCATGCAATTTCTGTCGCGCTTTAATCGTGGGGTAAGACAAATATCGTGGGAAATATGACTTCGACTCTTAGTAAAAAAAAAGTTTTTGAATTAAATCGTCTTTTTCTTGTTTGTAGCCAATACCAAGTGACAACAAATCACTGGGCCGCACACAAACTGTTGTACTAAAGCATTTGACAATGTTGCTGGGATATAATGCACAGGACAAAACATTCTTTTGCCATCCATGGCAAGTTCGGGGGTCTGCAATTTTCAACTCATTCATTTCAAACTTGCCCCAAGTACTGGATCAAAATTTTAATGTGGGATCAGTATTGCTTCCAATTGCTTTGACAATGCTCCACTTCTCTCCTGCTCCCAATAAGGTGGCTGGATATAAAATGCATCCAAGCTACTCCCTGTGGTATTTGGAGCCTCACATTCGACGGAATTGGCTTTTGTCTCTCATTGTTATTTTGTACAAGGTAAATTAGGCTTTGATGATGACATATTGTTATACGCTGTTTCGAACTATCCAAGCTTCACACTTTTCATTTCCATTTCTTTGCGTAGTATGAATATGGAGTTCTCCCATTGTCAAGTCAAGTTCAGACAGTAATTCGGATTGTGCTCAATACACTAAATTCCCAAGAGCACAGATGTCGTCCTCTACCGTCAACATTGTTAGTCGATGAATCAGTCGGCCGATCAAGAGGTAAAAGTTTTGTTAAAATTCTGTTGGTAGAATTTTCAAGGCATAAAATGAAAACTATCGAAAATATACGACGACTAATTACTACGTGCATGTGCATAATGTAGAAATCAGCCGTTTGAATTTAATGAATGATCTGGAACACATAACGGAGCATGAAACACCGCCCATTTCCCCAGGAGCTCTAACTACATCTCCTGGTGGAGGATCTTACACTAAGAATACTCGCAAGAGTGCTCTCAGTTTAGCTGCTATTAAAAAAGAGAAAAAATTCACCCCTGGGATAACAGATTCATTTGAAATGATGTAAGAAACAATAGCAATTACTTGTTGAAAGCAATATAAAAATTTCAAAAACAAAATCGAAATTCGATAAAATGGTTGTTAGGTCCTCTACTGAAACGAATGATGATGTAGAACCAGAATTAGCGGCGATTCCAGAATCTCCAAAAGCTAAATGCACTCATGAAACGGTAAAATAATTTCTTCCAAACGCAAGAATGCAAGTTTAACAAACAATGATGAGTATCATTTGTTTTTTTAATTATTTAGAGCTCATTCCGTGATCTCATGTTTGCTGAATCAGAGCAAGTCCTCACCGTGCAACCATTGCAAGCATACCCTACTGAGGAAATTCAAACAGCTTCTGAACATATTATGCATGCAATAAATGTGGTCCGAGTGGATAGTCCAAAAATCATAGATTCGGGCCCAACGTCTGCATCTTCTGTGGAAAAGCGCAGTGGTTGGTTCGGAAAAGCAGCAACAAGTCCAGGAGATGCGGATTCTAAATCATCTGGTTCATCGGGTGGCAGTTTGAGTAGTAGTAAAAGTGGTACTAAAGGATTGGCTAGTACGGAATTTCCGTGGCATTTGAGTGTACAAGCAGCATTTCAGGTTGCCAAAATTCCTGCGCCTCCATTGGAAAGACTTCTACCTGTGGGTTTCAACCCTCCACCATTGTCACCAACGGTAAAATCATTGAAAAGTGGGGCCCAGGGCTCCCCTGAACATCATTCTCATCGCTTGGGAATGGTTTCAATTGGTACAGTTTTTCTGTTTCAATTTCCGTGCATTCAATGAGGAGAATTTGGATATAAAGTTTCAATTCGCCCCATAGAAATGAAAGTAGTTTAGTTAAGACAGCTAGGAGTGGTTATTTAGGTGAGTGAATGAATTTATTTGCGTCTTATTTCAGGACCTACCGTTACAGTAGATGGGTCTAGAACGGTTAAACAGCAAGCATATTCGAGTGATTTGGTCAATTTTGATTCTGTAACTTTAGAAAAGGATGCGCTGTTGGTTCGGCATGGTGAAAAAAGTTCTGGTAACACGAAGAAAATCATTCTTGCTTTAGTATGCATATAGCATGGTTAATAGTTTGTATAATTCAAAAATTTGTATTGTTTTTAGACTACATGCGAGCATCAAAAGTCGTATACAAGAGCGAGGTAAGTTTTTACAGTAACAATAATATTGTTAATAATTTTATAAACTTGAATGCAAGATTTATTAAATATTTTAGGGGTATAACCGAACGTCCCCTAAAAAACTGATAAAGCAGCCCAATGTTTTTGAAATGGAAGCTGCTATATACGAAAGTAACTCTTCTTCCCATCCCAAACGAGAAGAAAAAGTTGTCGAATTGAGTGCAAATTGCACGTAAGTTCTTTGAAACTAAATTCAATCCATTCGTTCTACTTGATGTACGAATATGAAAATTGGATTTTCTTCAGAACCTCTTCATTTGGACACTGGATGGGACAAGATGGTGACATGAACTTGGCCATGCTACAAAGTAGCTTTCTCCGTGTAGGAGAAGATAGCGTGCAAGAGCGATGCAGTGATTGCGGCGCAAGGCAAGAAATATACGGAAATGAGGATTTGGGCTTATGCATTGTGGTATTGGAGACTTTCATACATAGGGAGCCTTCTTTAGCTGCTTCCTTTCTCCCAGACATTCTCAAAGCTGTTAGCAGGTTTGTTACATTAAAAAACATATTATATTCCAATGAGTAAATGCATCAATATCATTTTTTTTTGTCCAGGATTGCTCTTAAGCCATTATATCCGTGGCAAGCCGAAACAAGTACATATTTGGCTGGGGGAGTCAGTAGTGTGGCTCATCAGTTTATTCGCTGCGTTTTACATCAGTTGGCTCCATTTGGCATCTTTGTACAACTATTCCAAACCAAATTTCCAGGTAGAAATGGGAAAAGTTACTTTGTTACACATTAAAAAAATTTTAACGTTTTGTTTTGTTAATAGAAAAAGCAAAGATTGGGCTTTTCAAATCCATTTCATACGCTCTAACGGATTTCACGGAATTGAATCCTGTTGCTCCATTGCAACTCTTATTCGAAGTATGAACTAATCCTCATTGAATTGATAAAGCCATGTATTTAAAAGATTTGTAGATAATTTTGACATGTGTGTATCTTGAGTAGGCACTGAACAATCGAAAAACTTTGGTCATGGAAAATGTTGGTCCAATTATTGAGAATGTGGCTACATATTTGGAGTGCTTACCTTTGGAAGCAGCCTCAGCGACATGGAGTGCTGTAATCCCCTTGTGTGAAGCATTTTTCCGTAGAGTTACTCCGCTTTTGCAATCACCTGAGGATGGGATTGACGGAATTATGAGAACTATGGCATGTTTATTGAGATTACCTGGAATTTCATCGTTCAAGGTAACTTTAAAACATCAGAATATTCTTGTGTAGCATTTTTAACGTGTTCAAAACTTTCATTTTGTTGTTGTATGGTACAGAGTATTTTGGATCCATTTTCAAAACTATTGAGCTTTGTCATTCAATACTGCAATTTGAAATACAATATGCTGAACGAATTGTGTCATCTGTGTCATCGAGGATTTCCAAGGGTCTGCAAGCTAATATAAGCTAACTTTTTTGAACAGTATACAGTACAGAGGCTTACGAAAATAAATAATTTTTTAAAACTGATAATTTTTACAGGAAAGAGAAAAATTGTTTCTCACCAGAGTGGCTGTATTCGAACTAGTCCAAGCCATAAAGTTCAAGTCAAATGTACCGGATGCGAACTTCTTGGTTATGGTTACATTTGTACTTCATGTAAGGCTAAAATCATTGAGATTGGTCCTAAAATCATTGTTTTAACTAGACTATGTAGATTTGAATTATGTAAATTATAGGATGCTGGAGGTTCACTCGCACCATTTGTAAATTCCGAAGATTTCCCGAAATTTCAAGGTGGGGATCCCTTATGCACTCATAATACCGGAGCTGCTGAATGCATGCGTCAACATTTGACAGATACATTGGATTTTCTTGCCGACTTTCATTCTCTCAGCAAAATAAAGGTCGGTCAGATTTGACTCATTGTTCAATAATTTCCAAAATTTCGTGTTTCACCTTCGGTGTGTGTGTCGTCGCCACTGTTTGTTATTAATTTTTATTTTGTTATCAATGCGCAGAGCAATTATAAAGGGAACGGTTGTGGATTGAATGAAGACACTTTAGGTGGAGTAATTAAAGGAGGAATTTCCCAATTTATTGCTTTGGAAATATCCCGAGGAAATAGTCGGGAAAATAGAGCCATAGGGCGGCACTTGCCATGGTTGTACAATCCTCCGTCAGCTATTCAGCAAGGGTATGCTGTATATTTTAGTTTTCTCGTCCGTACATTGTAATTGTAACTTGTAACTATATCTTGTCTTTTGATTTGAAGACCGAAAGAGTTCTTGGACTGTGTTGCACATATTCGTGTACTGTCATGGCTTCTGCTTGGAGCTTTAACGCATACATCCATGTTTGGCACGAATTCGAGTGTCGCATGTAATCCAATCCCTTTGGAAGCATCTTGTCACGTTGCGGACCATGTTGTGGTGATTTTGACAGGATTTTTCGAGCAGTCAAAATGCTCGGTGCTACATATGTCTAGTTTGTTCCATGCATTCATCTTGTGTCAGGTACAATATTACTTTAGACGTTATGGTGGGATGAATATGAAATGAACGTAATTTCTGTTTCAAGAAAAATTTAAAACTTAACTTGACTCTGAATAATCTAGGTATGGACTGTTTATCTTGAACATGTCGGCCCTACACAAACTACACCGTCAAGCGATCCTGCCAATGTATCCACAAATATTTTAACAGACTTTTGGGGCAAAGTGACACCGGCTGTGTTGCAGCTCATTTCTCACTCCAAAGTGGTAAGTTGTTGGAAACTTTGATTTTTAACACATGTGAAACTGCAACAGTTTTCAATTTTATTTACTCAGTCAAACTAGTTGAATCATCATACAGAATATCAGTTTGTAGATTGTTAAACCCCATAGGAGCAATGATGCATTGATATATGTAGCTTTGGTATTTCTATGCAGTTGGCAGAAATGGTAAATCTACATTTCCTTACTTTGCTGGAGTCCCTTCTAGAGTGCAATTCTAGCGTTTTCAACAGATTGCTACCGTTATGGACTCCTGTGGTGTATGCACATTCTGGACAGGTTAGTGAGTTCACGTTCTGAGTACAACACATTTTACATGAGTGGCGAATCACTAACCTAGGGCAAATGATTAATCATATGTAATAGCTTCCTGGACATATTCAAATGCGATTACAAGCATGTCTTGCATACCCACCGCCCCAGTATGGAGAAAAAGTCGAAGAAAAACCAAAAGTAGAATCTCATTCACATAAGCCAAGTCCGATGACCAATGATATTCCCACACCAACTTGTGGTCCTGTGTACAATAGCGTTCTTCTGAACTGGGTGCAACGACTTCAATTCAAAATGGGACAAATTGAATTACAGTCATCGGCAGCTACACAGTTTTACCCATTGTAAACGAAATGTGGTGCAGATAGGAATGAATTTTCCGCGAAGGTGAAACGTCTAGTGCTAATATATAACGCTTAATAATTATTGATGCCAAAAACATTACACAAAAAAGCTTGCTATTGTAGAGCGTAAGACTAAATGTTGTTACTGTTGTATGACGTGTATGGCATAAATAAACGAATTTTTTCAGTCGACAACTCTATTATAATTTCTCATTGCTTACAAATATAGGGTTTACTATATATTTCTCGTGGTACAAGGTTATATACAAAAAGAAATAAAGTTACATTAGTTCGTCAAAATGTCTCGATATTTGAAAACAAAAGCATGCATTTCATACATAGTACAAACACAAAACATAATGAAAGGATAATGTAACTGGACATAATATGCAGACATGATATCCCTATAAACTATTAGGGAAGGGAACCGTAAAATAAAATTGAACTGAACGAACGTGGTTACGAGCTAAATGTATCATTCATTCACCCATTTGAATTCTCCAAGTTGCGTCGACAATATAATGGACATTGAATTCCAAGGATACATGATTTATGGCGACTTTTTAGAACTAAGAGCTACCCGAAATAATTAACTTTCAAAAAACGTAAACTTGAATATTGGGTACGTAGGGAAAACTTTGTATTCAAATTACAAAATTCTTATTGGAACTTCAGCATTCAATATTTACAAACAAAAGCAAAGGAAAATTAAACCTCTTAGTGTCGTCCGCCACCACTACCCCCACCAGGCCCTCCTGGGGCACCAGCTCCTCCGAACATATTTCCTAGACCTCCAGCACCTTGTTGAAGTTGTCTCATGATATTGCTTAAACCATTCATTCCCCCTGTAAGGAAAACCAATGACAGCATTACAATTAAGCAAGAATTAGAGGAAGTTAGCACAAGAAACTTACTACATTTTGGATTATAAAATTGAGAATTGGTTTTGTACCCATTTGTTGGAAAACACGGGGATCAATCATTTTCGCCATCTGTTGGTGAAGTTTAGCCATTTGAGAGGGGTTCACATTTTTAGCCATATCACCTCCTTTGAACAGTCCTTTGATTCCACCCATTTTCTTGACAACAGCGGAAAATTTAGTATATTGTGTTAGAAGCTCTCTTACTTCACGTTCAGTTACACCAGAGCCTTGAGCAACACGAATAATTCGTCCTGACTGCTTCGTAAAAAATTTTGCACCATCTCTGTTGTCCAGCTCTAAAAATGATATTGCAAAATACAGATTGACGGTCACGGTAGAAAAACCCGAATAGTAGTTATGATTTTCATGAAGAAAACAGTCGAAGTAAAAGCTAGCACACAGAGAAGAACATACCGCCATCGTTCATACTATCCATAATTGTCATTAATCTCTTTAGTCTTGCCATGGATTCCTGCTCACTTCCTTTGGCAAGAAAGTCCTGACTAAATCCAGGAATCATCCCCTAAACATTTAAATCATTAGCTGTGAACCAACTATAGGTGGTCAACTAAGCAACTAAAAAACGCACCATGATCTGTGAAAACGGTCCCATTTTCATTATGTTTTGAAATTGCTCGTACATGTCTCTTAGAGTGAAATGACCATGTTTAATTTTTTCTATCAGCTCTTCATTGTCCTCCAATTTTAGTTCATTAACTTTGTCTATAAGTCCTTCAATATCACCCATACCAAGAAGTTTACTAATGAACGGTTTAGTTTTAAAAGGCTCCAAATCATCAATGTGCTCGCCGGTTCCAATAAAAATTACAGGCGACTGTGTGGCAGCAACACTGCAAAAGCAAGGTTAGTTTGAGAAATGTCATTCTTCGACAGGTAAAGTAAATAAATTTCCTTCCAAAGTAACTTACGCACTGAGAGCACCACCGCCTTTGGCATGTCCATCCAATTTTGTAATAATCACAGAACCGACATTGACCTTATCTTTAAAGGCTCTTGCCTGGGATTCACAAGCTTGTCCAATGGTGGCATCCATGACAAATATGATATTATCAGGATTCTAAAGAAAGATAAAATATCCGATCAAATTGATCATTGAGGATTAGGGCATCAATATTTTGTTTCCACATTTTTTTAGAAAACTTACAACAGCATTCGAAACTTGCAACATTTCTTCGAATAAGGACTCCTCTTGTTTGTGCCGTCCACTCGTGTCGACTATGATGATTTCAAAACCTTCCTTTTTAAACATCTCCACACCATCGTGAGCTATCACAACTGGATCAATTTCAGTGTAACTAAAAAAATAAAGTTAATTTTGACTTCAGCAGGTTGAGGGTGAGGGTAGGGATGAAAGCTAAAACAAAAACATCATGGATTCGTTACCTTCCGTAAAAAGGTATTCTAGCTTTCGTGGCATTTTGCTTCAACTGATCATAAGCTCCAGCACGGAATGTATCAGCGCAAACAAGGCAACTTTTCCAGCCTTTCTTCAAATAGTAGTATGCCAATTTGGTACATGTCGTAGTTTTCCCTGATCCTTGCAATCCGACAAACATAATAATATTTTGACGTCCTTTTGTGGGCTGAAAGGCTTTGACTCCTGGATCAACAAGCTGCCACAAGCAAACAGAAAGCATTTAAGTATTAGTTTACAAAAATATTTCTTATATCCCAGAAAGCAGTTAGGTTCTTCTCATTACCTTCACGAGTTCTTTGAATACAGAACTTTGGATCATTCTTCGCTTATTGAGACCAGCAGCCATATCATCAAAGTCGATAACAGCTCTGAAAAAATGAAGCACGTTAGCTACTTAAGAAAAACATGTATTGATCCAATGAAAAGTTGAGACTATCATCATTGTTTACCTGACATTTTCTCGCAACTTTTTAACTTGTCGTATATTTACATCAGCTTCCAATAAGGCAGTACATACTTCTTTGAGCATAGCATTAAGAACTTCTTCATTAATAACAGTAGCATTGTTTAATGACCGCAATGCGGTGGTGATTTTTCGTCCAAGTTCCGCTAAAACCATCTTGACAGCTATTTATCACTTACTGTACACAAACTAAATTATAAATGATCTGATTTGCCGCAACAATGAATTTCTAAAATCCTATAATTATAGCACTTGCTCCCCTGAGTTTACAATGCAAGCAACAGTAACTTTGACTTTAATGTAATCTTTCAATATGGTCCTGCTAACAAAAGCAGTGAGTATTTTAAATATAATTGCACATCAGCCACATGGGAACTATTTCATTTTTCTGTGCACTTTTTCAATTTTGGAAATTAAATAATGCGTAAAACAGCTGTCGATTTAAATTTTTTAATTTGTCCACAAGTAAATAAAGTCAGACACGTAAATTGAGACAATCTCCTCTTTTTGAATCTCGTTCGGTTGACCACAAAATTTTTGCTCTATGGTTAAGCTTATCATATTGGAGGCTTTTCATAGTTTAGGGTCAGGGTGGCCGTGGTGTCCATTTCTTATTGTCTGCGAGTCAGCGTCCATGTTGGAAAAAAGCTTTAAAGTGTTTATGAGCGTTTAAGGAACTGAGCATTTCCATTTGTAATTCTTTGAAGAAAATGAATCCAAAATTCATGCAGTAGAGTATGAACATGCTTATACCGTAATATCTTGATATCTTTGACTACGCAAACTATATATAGTCACAAAACTTTATTATTCAAATTTTATTGGTTCAAAAACATCAATGAAATAGATATATATAAATACATTTTGACGACAAACAAATTTCATTTAAAGCATATTTTGCGCAACAAATAATGAGATTAATGTAAACCGTAATTCGACAAGATTTATAAGAACAATTTTCAAGCCGTTGCGCTATAATGGGCTATAATAAATTATCATAAGCTCGGAAACATCTTTAAAACAACTTTGTTGTATAATACTGATCTGATCACGGAATTTAAACTTTCCACTCATCTATTTAGCGCTGTGGCTTGAGGATGTTGCGATGATTTGGTTTTTAGCAAGCATGAGAATATCACGTTTTTCTTTCGGAAATCTCAGCTCCCGTCCCATAGTTCGTAATTCTTCCAACTCGGACTCGGCTTGGCTAAGCTCTGAAACTACTCAAATAATACCGCATTTATAAGAGCTTTTAAATTGGATGTTTTAAGTAAGTGTACAAGAGTACAAGCTCTAATTAATTGGCAAAAGAAACCACTTACGTATTGTCCCATGCTGCAGTTCTTCTCGAGCCACCCAATCCATACTCATTTGTCGTCTGATTGAATCATCCAACTTTTTATCCGAGTAATGGGAAATCACCTATTCCAACCAAATTATTAATTTATTATTTTTGTTGTATGCTTGCAAATCACAGGTAGCAAAGTATCGCCAAATATTATGTTCCCCTATTGTTACATCAGTATAGCAAGCACACTTTTTTTACCTCATTTCGAGTACACTGTCGCTCTCTCATTGCCCTTAAACTGCCATTCCAATGCAAAAGTTGAAATACTGTCATCATTTCTTGAAATTCCAGCATTGTTTTCCCTTTCACGACTTCTAGCATAACTCTGTATGCTTCTAATCCGGAGGAATCCTCATCTTTCGATTTATTCGATGCAGCTGATAATTCATTTTGAATAAATGCTTCTGATATTCTCCTACTAGGGTGTTCATTGTGCAAGGAATTCATGAGCGCAATCTTAGCAGCACTTCTTCTTGCTTCTGCTTTCGTGGGGCATTTCTGCAAATATTTTGCACACTCATGCATTAAATATCTCCAACAAAAATATATTTTAATACTTTAATGCATGCATTTTTTACTAACCTGAAATGACGCAAAGCAAGCTCCACCTGGAAGGGTCACATAACATATATATGGGGGACTAAGGCTCTGTACAGATTCGTATATAACACAAGCCGCATTAGATTTATCACTAAGCCCATCTTGTTTCCCACCATGATCTTGATCTCGTTGCATTTTCATGGTCCAAAACTCCTGAAGTGCTTCCACTACATTTCCTACAACAAATGTTAGCAAAAAATTACAACAATTTGTCCTAACAGCTGGAAAAAGACCGGAAATTGAGTTTTACCATTATACATATAAGCAACGTACCTCGATTCGCCCCATGGTTTGAGGGAGACATGGCCGACAATGAATTCGAATAGGAATGACTACTATTGATGCTATTGTTAGCCACACTATTTCTGCTTTGATGAAGATGATGATCACTATGAGCAGACGGCGAAGACTTGTTTGGAGAATTATTTATGGAAGAGTAAAGTGCACCAACACTGCTCCCATAAGTGCTCATTGGATAACTACCACCCATTACAATATTACTGTCATGATTATCTGAAGGATTGCCTAGAACTCGAAGATGCACTGGAGCGGGAGTAGTAGGATGGTTGTTAAGAATTTTGTGGAAGTGTTGTTGCTTAGACATACCATCTATTGGATCCTACACCTGTAATTTTATCTACGTACACATAAAAGAGAGTAATAAATTTTAATGGAATTTATTACAGCGGCGAAAGTGTATATGCATTTTTCAGTGTACCGTATGCACAAGGGCCATTTTATGGCTAACATTAATAAACAAACGGTAGTAGTTCCCAATACCTTGGAATGAAAGATCCCTTAGAATTAGAACTTCTTTTGTCGAATTATCACGGACCACAGTTGAATCTGAATAGAAACCCTGAATTAGCCATTTAATTTTTATGTGTTACTGCTCCGTAGTGTACGACAGTACATACACATGGAAAACATTGGTCAACCATTAGTTAGCACCATGTATGGACAAGTGAGAGGGACACTTCAACAAACACTAATACTTTTATTACTCGAGCCAATATCGCACCTTTTCCTCTGTTTTGATCGTAAACTTGGGTATATAATGGCTTCAGCTCACTAATAATAATACGCTTACAGGTATTATTGTCTCTCCCAATTTGCTGGTACCCAGAATGGCGCAAAGGTAGCCCAACCGTGACTTGAATGGAATGACTTGAGAAGATCAAGATTTTTTCAAGTATGGTACACATAGGGAGTTAAGTACTCTCTGGGGTTCACGAATCATATATATCCTTTCACATTCGGTGAGAGGGTTTTGTGCAACATCCTTTTATGATATCTACATAAGATACTCATAAGTAAGCATAGACAGTGAGGTACAAGCACCTGTTTTGATTGTGTGGAGTTGATTGACTCTGTTAGTCAGGAGAATCGTAATGGGCCTCAGCAATCCTTAGAAGTAGGGTTCTATAGATGATAATAGATAGTGTAGAACATGCATGTAGAAAAGTGGCCGCAGGGTAAACAGGTTTTTTATACTTTAAATTACCCATGTTATGAACATATGAACTTGAACTGAAGTCAACAGTTGTGCTTTGTATGTGAGCAAGTTAGTTTAGGTACATCAACAGGCGGATGGATAAATATGAGGATAGAGTTCCCATCAAATGAACTGCGTGGATGAGGCATGATGAAAGAATGAAAGGGATTGGAAAGGAATTTCAAGGAATAAATTATACGTTATGGGTCACACTGGAATTTGAATGCACTCAAACTCAAGTCAAACTCAAGTCATTCATTTCAGTTATAAGGCATGAGGCAAATCAAAGAATGAGGTTACAGAATATAATGTGGTTTTGGAACATTTCGTTAACTATTAACACTACCTTTTATGCTTCAATGTACAGCATAGAAATTTTTATCTTTAATTACTGAAAGGAAAAATGAGAAAATTCTTCAACCAACTCAACTTGAACTTTTTAGACAATTTTCATGCAATCAATGGAGTGTAAGGAATGAGTCATCGTGACGATAAAGCTCTCTGTTTATTCAATCTTTCACTCCCAGCATAGCATGAGGTTAATTTCAGAGTTAGATTAACTATTCCAATCGTATATTGCGAGTCTACAAACAATGATGCTAAAGAGCAATCAACTAATTCGTAATTTTGTCTATAATTACAACTGACTTAATGCCCATCAATATCTTAACATACATTGGGCAATATAGAGTCCCAACACAAGCCAAGCCCCAGGCAGCTCGCAGCTTATAATCGTACTACAAACATTCTAATGGCAAGCCTGGATATTAAATAAATCTTGAAGAACTAGTTAATATTTCCCTAGCTAACTACGAATGACTTCTTTTTCTTTCTACTAAAGACAATAAAATGTACTGGATCAGGCAGGCTTGTTTTCTACAGAGCAGTACTCTTAAAATTCGCTGAGAATATCTCACACAATGTTATAAGGCATGCAGCTGCTTTTATGATTATTAACTTAATCGTCAACTCACTATACCTAATGAATGTGTTTAAAATTCGTTATTGCATGGTTTGCATAATAGTCTTACAGTGGAATAAATACAAATATAGAGGCTAAAACAACCTAACGTCCTTCCTAACCATCTAGAATTGTTGAAAAAACTCAATCTTATCATAGTCGGGAGTCACTCTTTTTATTTGTTGAGGTGAGTATTCACTACGAGAACATTTGGATGATATGAGTGGTTTCAGCGGCATAGAACGAGGACGATCCTTAACAAGGAGATCAGTATGAGTTCTGCTGGACCGGTTCTCCGGACCAGACATCATATTCAGAGGTGAAGCAAAATGAATCCGGGATGCGGAATTAGATTGCTGAGAGTTTATACTCGTTGCAGACGAGTCCTTAGCCGACACATAACTACTATCCTCACTTAAGCTACTATCATTTGGCGTTTCTGCGCTTTTCGATCCATGTTCAGCCCAAACAAAGGATCCACAAGGTCTGGGATATCCAGGTTCCTCATTTCCTCCAGCACATCCATATTCAGTGAATTTTGGATACCCATCACTAGAAGAATATCGCGAAAGTTCCAGCGTAGAAGGTCGTTTTTCGTTTGAAGGCACGACCATTGTCTCACCTCCCCCCATTGACTTACCATGAAAGTTTGGGGATGTGAAAGCAACATTCCCACTGTAAAAAAATGCACGCTATAAAAGTACGTAGTTTCGGGTAGACTACAGCAGGTAAGCTATTCTATACAATCATCTGCAATCTTTCAGTACCAAAAATATTTTTTAAATCTTTTAAATACCTTTGTTTAAAAAATGTCGAATCCCTCAGCCTTGGAAGATATGGACTCATCTGCTCCACATCAAAATTCCCCACATTTGGAGGTCTTTGAAAGTTGTAGCCACTTGAACTTTGCGGTTTAAGATGTCTAGAGTTTGTACTGACTGAACTACTATATGAGTTGCTAGGATGGCGGTGCTCATACCCCATATAATAATACCCATCAGGATCGTTATTTCTATCGCTTCGTAAGCTCATAGAGTCATCAGTGGGCTTATACATCCTATAGTTACTTTGACGACAATACTCATCTTCTTCTGTATCAGGATATAATTGTGCGTGTAGTGGATTTGTGTAAATGAACATGCGATCATCTCCCCTTGTGGCATCAGAAAACTCCTCTGGAGAAAACATATCTTGCATGGGAGATGCATCAGACCCATTAAATGAAGATTGCGTAGGCTGGTAATTATTGGCACTGTTAATGAACCTGGAAGGCTCACGGTAAGGACTACTTTGGGAGTACATACTTCCTCGCTCCCCTATGTAATGATCGCGTAAAGGTATGTTTCGCATCATTCCCATGTTCGGGTATGGGGATGAGTTCTGCCCATCAATCATTGTATCCATTGACATCATAGATTCGGAATCAGTACTGCACATTACCTACAATACATGTGTGGGCAACCCCTTTGATAAAATATTGACCACAACCACAAGACTGGATTTCCATAAGGTTGCAGATTAAAGTATAGCAGACAGGTATTCAAAGATTATTATCACCTTTAAACAAGCTTTAGATTCAAACGGTTGAATCAGATTTGTCGGCAGTTACAATATCGTGCAACTAAAATTTACAATGATGAATAAAATATACACAAAATCATGCATAGCCCAGGAGAATACTGAAAAAAACGCAACATAATAAATGGTAAAATAACACTGACTTTATTAAATGATAATGTGCTTTGTAGATGCTTACAAAAACAGCATGCCGCTAACCGCAATCTTCCACTTACTTTTAGGTCATCCTTTCATAAGTGTAGAGTCATACATAAAATATGTGCAAACAATAATAACAATTCGTAATTGGAAGACTAAATAACTTTGGATAAAAGCTTGTGTGGTGATGCAGAGCACATTTTCTGTTGTGCGAGACGGGACAGTGTTGCATTTACTGATTGTGGGAGCAAAACTACAAACTAAAAATTCGTCGTTGATAGGCAAGGTCTATTTTAAACTTGCATTAACCATTATAACTGGATACAGGCCGACAGAGCCAATGATAGTATAATGAGAAGATTCATGGTACTTTTACAACTAGAAATAGTTACGGACTAGAAACAAAAATTCAATTTAGCGACCTTATTTCGTTAAAAAAAGGACTACACACATAAAAGTATTGTCCAGGCACAAATATTGTACTGACTCATTAAAATAAAATTAAAATGTCATCGATTTGCGTCATAGCGGAAGTTGAAGCATTTACACGCAAATCATTCCTGCAATCTACTATAAGATAAATTGTGAACATTCGAAGTGTTGGAATCAATCCGTCTTCTTCTTCCGTTTGTACTTTTCTCAACAACAAAAAGCGGTTGGCAGGGCTGACTATGACTTCGAATAATGATAGGACATAGACTTGATTTAAAATGTCCATCTCTACGGTGAGATTGACTACTTCGTTTCTAATTAAACAAAAAAATAATAAGTGAAAATAAATGCTACTACAAACATATAATTAAAATAATAAGATACAAAATGATAACACATAGAGAGTACAGTGGTTTAAGTTTTACAGGTATTTTTAAGTTGGAGGAAATATTTTCTTTAATTGTAGAAACTGTACTTAGAAATGAATGCAAAGAATAAGAAAAACCGTGCATAATATTTCCAATTATAAAAGGAGTGATGCGTATATTGGATAAGTACGAAGAAACAGCATAAATGAAAACTGCAATACTTACATCTGAATCCGAGCTCTTCTGCCACATGTATTTCGGTTTTCTGGCAGGATTGACGTGGGTAGATCTTCGGATGGTACAATTAGCACTTCTAGGTATCTTTGTGAGGTGAGGTCCGTCATTCCTTCTGTAACTGTTAGATCTGTCCATTGAGGATACCTTAGGAATGTCATGGAAAGCTGCCGATTTATCACTGCTCTCAAACGATTCGTCCCCATTGCGCCCTTCATATACAGATGGGCTCAAAATGGGTCTTGCTAACGCCGTGTGTCCATGGTATGTCCCATGTTTTCCTCTAAATTCACTTCGCTTAGGAAATTCAGTTTCTCCGTCAGTAGATCCAAAGCCCTTATTATGGTACCCATCTAGTACGAAAACTTGAGGCTTCTTTTCTTCATTTGAGCTTTTTAAATGAAAATTACAATTGCATTAGTGGATAGAAAATACCCGAGCTCCGATTTCCGAGAATATTAACACATGGAGACAGAACAAATACCTGGTATTAGCGTTGTACCAAGTTCCATTTTTAGCTTGAAGAGTACGCCCAATATCTTCCCTTGTAACAATACTAATTAACATGCTTGCAACATTAAATAAACCATCTTTAACACTAGACAATTTCGACGTTTTGGGGCGATTTGTGACGCCAGGATTTGTGTCCGCAGAGCCAGGTTCATTACTTTCAGGAATTATCGGATCACCATCTACAGAAGATGAGGTACATGAACATAAACAATAATATTTTCAATGTCCAATCCAATGCAATTTACAAATATCCGTAAGCATGATTCGATTGACATTGATACACACCAGAGACCATACAATAATGCAATTACTAATAGAAAAAAACTATATAAAAAGTTATTAATAATTATCGTAAGTTATATAGTAATCTACTTCCATGAAATAAACCATGCAACATGCGAACAATAAAAAAACGTATTTTCAAAAGCCTTTAACTAGTAAAAAATTCACTGATTATAATAATATTTAATTAGCGGCATTCAATCTCGATAGCACAACACACACAAAACAAAGTAAAATTAGCTTACACATACACAAAACATATTGTTGATACCGAGCTGCAGCATGCGTTGCAAACACAGACGTAAAAAGCTTCAGTTTTCGAGAAGCAGGTAAACTGGACGTGAAGATGTCATAGAATGAATTACCAATATCCTGTAACGCTCCAGGAGCAGGAATACTTAACGCTTTAGGAGACTTCTCAAGATCCGGAGCGCTATTACTCCAACGTTTTGGGGATTCCACTGTTGTGGGAATAATTTGTCCTCGTTCTTTTTGGTGAACGGTGCTTGGACCCCAAGTCTTCCCTTTTGCATTTGGAGGTACTGAAAACAGGAATTTATAATTTACAGTACATAAAGAAATATTAGCAATAAGCAAAGCATGCAAGGAACACCTTCATATGTGGATGATACTTATCTAATACTCACAAACATATGTGCGCAGTTGGTTGAGTGCAGGTGACCCCGGTGGCGTTTCAGGGCTTGGACTGGAAAAACTTCTGACGTTTCTACCTCTTTCAGCTGGCTGTACACTTAAAGTATGACGAAAGTCTGGAAGGTTTATATCAAATAAAACTATCTGTGGTTACCTAAAAACTTAAATAGCATCAGTATGGGCACAAGTTGCCAGTAAAGAATACCTGAAGGCATACTAATGATATGTCCAGCTTCTTTCTTCAGAGCTTTGTGTCGGAATTTTCCTTTCCGTTTTTGAGGTGTAGGCCTTGACTGTCTTGGTCCAAGACCTTTTATTTGTTGAAGCGCAACACTAAGTTCCCGCTGCATAACATCAATCTCGCGTTCTGCGAGCTGTTTTTCTCGCATATTGAGACTTTCTTCTTTAGCTTTGACTTTTTCTTCAAGGCTTTGAAGTTCCTGATGAGAAAATAATTGATAGTATTATGATTCAATTCAACTTCAAACAAAATAAAGCTCATACAAAATTCTTATAATTCAATACAGACTAAATAATTTTAACCACACTTACAAATTCTTTTTTGCCCATTTCTTGTAACATGACTTTTATTTCCTTCTTCCATGTCTCCTGCATAGAATAAAACTCTTCCTGACAGATAAACGGAGCATCTGAGATGTTTTGCAGCATAATTAATATTTCTGGAAACTGCGGTCTTTGATGAGGATCACTGCGCCAACACGCTACACATGTAACACATACAGAAATAAATATTTGAACACGTATTTCGAGCATGAGCATAGTAAAAAACACGAGGTAAAATATATTGTACAGTTGATTTCCAAACCTTCCATAAGTTCTCGCCAGTCTTTTGGACATGTTGACGGTATCGGAAGACTCAATTTCCCAGTGGCGACCCCATAAGGCACTGCAAACGCATCTTTTCCTTTGTATGGAGGTTCACCGGTCAACAGTTCCCATAAAACGACTCCGTAACTACGAAAATAAGACATCAAATCAGTGAATAGAGGAACTTTTGGATGTAACTACTTGGTCCAGCGTACTTTGCTTGGAACTGAACAATAGGGGTCCACCTGAACAGCTCGTACTTGTGTACTTTGCGTACTTGAATGGACCAATCAGGAGCCTTGTAGCAAAAGTACTTACAAGTACACAAGTACACCGCACAGTTGCCGTGTAGAATCAAAGTACACAATGTAGATTTAGCATTACGTTTTTGGCCCCATCGAGTAAATTCTACTAATCTACACAAGTACGAACTTACACGCCGTTCAGGTGGACCACTAATGTTTTTAAGCTTACCTCCACACGTCAGATGCTTTGGAATACATAGCGTCTCTAATAACTTCAGGGGCCATCCACGCATAAGTTCCTGCGGCCGACATTCTAGTTGTTCTATAAACTTCTCTAGCTAGTCCGAAGTCGGTGATTTTTAATGTTTTGTTACCCAAGTCATCCCTGTCATCGACAGCTTCACTGATAAGTACTGCAAGAAAATGAACACAATTTTGACTTTAAAACAGCTTTCCATGAAAATGCTTAATCGTTCAAAAACTCAATAAAAATAATCAGCCATACTGTAGTTTTAAATAAGGTCCATACCATTAGAAGATTTGAGATCACGATGGATGAGAGATATTGGAGCTTCATTATGCAAGTAGTTCATTCCAGTAGCAATTTGTACAGCCCAATCGACTAGCACATCAGGCCTTATTTTCCTACCGTATAAAACACGATTCAATGAGCCACCACGCGCATACTCCATGACTAAACACAAATTTGGTTGTCGCAGGCAAACACCCCTAAGAGCAACAATGCCTGGATGCTGAAGTAACCAAAACAATTTTCCTTCTTGCTTTACACTATCAATTATGGATTGAATGGGCTCATCTGGATTCTGTCTGGCAGCTTTCACGGCAACTTCTTCACCACGCCAATACCCTCGATAAACTTTCCCAAAACCACCAGCCCCAATAACTTCCCCTAATGTTAACTCTCCGAAGTCTATTACTAGGGGTTCTACTGCATCTAAAACGCTGGACAGCTGATGAGATATAGCTTGAACATCTGCTTGTGTTACAAAGTTGGATGGGAAAATACCAACCCTGGTGCCAATTTTGCCGGTCCACCAACCTTCATCTCCGGAAATTTTAGAGTCCTGAGACAATAACTGAACAATTTCACCACATTTTAAAGTTAGCTCGTCTTCACCTTGGGCAACGTAATCATACATTGCCGTCCAGAAAGAGCGGTGCTCGTCAAATCGACCAGTATATTCTAACATGCCGCTGTCTTCAGTCGGGGAGTCGTAATTTAAGGTCTTATCAGAAACACATGAGTTATCACTATTTTCTGAAATCGAAACGGCGCAACCGTAACTTCTGTGCCATGCTAAGTTTTTCTTCGCAGAACTTTCCTTTGCTAAGCTTATTGAATTTGCACTCTGTGGACCGTACAAATAAGCAGGTCCATTATTAGAAACAGAGGAAAATGGTGGCTTTTGTTCAGGTTTCACAGCAAAATTATTATTTCTGCCCACAACTGCATCGTTGACGGAAGAGTTGAAAGCCTCCGATCCATTGGGTCTCTGCAATCTAGCGTGTGGAATTCTATAATTGCTGACGTATGGTGAGGACGATGCGGACTGAGCTCGTTGCTTGCTCGTTGGATCCATCAATGCATATTTTTCAAATTCATTCCCATTTCGAGACAATTGGTCCTCAAGAGTCAAAAAAGGGAAATCTTGAGCGAAAGATTCTGAAGATTGGTCTTCATCTTCACTTAGATTGTTAGCGATGCTGTGGTGAGCGAAGTCTACACAAGAATTGTGTGCTTGTGCTTGTTCCATTTTGAACATCAAGAGTGTATGATGGTTCAAAAGTAATTTTAATAGAGAGCTATATTCATGACGAGTTCTTGCTTCTTCAAAAATATGTTAAGAGAATAGGAAGCAAGCCAATCACAGTATGAATACTTAACAGATGAATACTAGAGTTGAAGCTCCCAATAGTTCAAGTCTCCAACAGCAGAGTTTGAATTCATGCCTCTCATCTAATTGAGCCAAAATTACCAGAATTTCATCAGTTCATTCAAGCCCATATTCAAACGCCAAATTAAAATATTGGAATTTTTTTCTTAATGTATGAGTTAACTACCAAATTTATTGTTAAGAGATAAGCAAGCCTACCTTTAAAATTTTGAGGCTACGCTTGAGGATGAAATCAAAATCAACTCATCCCCATCTTTGCTTTGCATGTGATATCGGGAATTCCTCAGCATGTAGTGTAGTTTACAAAAATTCTCCTTTCCAAATCCAAACGCGACTAAAGAACCGAAATCACAAATCAAATGAATCGCTTTATAACTAAAGTTGATGCAAAATCCGATCCGCTAGCATAACACCTCCTTACAAATATTGATATTTAAGTAGCGTGTGAATTGTGAGGCGATTTAAATTATTGTTCTTATCAACTCCACTGTGTCCTCTCGTAATTCTTGTAGGCAAAAACACATCATTAATTCTTTAACTTGACTAACAGGAACCACGAAAAAGGTGTATAACTTGCCAATAAAATCTCGACAGGACAGACTGACCCAAAGAGGCCAACCAAAAATCAAATCTCGTATTGCACAACTAGACAAAACTTAACTAACTCAACTCACTCTCACAAACTGTTTAATAAATTAAGATAGTAATTTGCTCTCAGATATCTCTCAAGGCGTATATAACAACATTGATTTCGTAGTGCGTATAGGAATGATCAAAACCGTCCCATCT
>Ga0210040_10001196_pt1 | contig 39998 bp, 43 predicted proteins | sample CryGeyCG12114_NA_FD_185462 | JGI IMG/M metagenome (GOLD analysis project Ga0210040, IMG submission 185462) | Groundwater microbial communities from aquifer - Crystal Geyser CG19_WC_8/21/14_NA (SPAdes) (version 2) | ecosystem: Environmental > Aquatic > Deep subsurface > Groundwater | place: USA... | reverse complement strand
CGGCCAAGCGGTCTTGCCGGCGGCGCACGGCCGGATCCAGCGGGTTACGTTCCGTCATCGCATGGACCATTTTGAAGTAAGGCGGCACGCCATGATACTTCAAGGTACGAACGTAAACTCTCCTATGCTGGCTGTTTGCGCCATGATTTACACAACAGTGTCGAATTTCGCTTCACCTGATCCGCCTTCTTCTTCGACATCTTCTTGCCTCGGCGGGGTTTGTGCCTGCGCAGCCGGCAGCGAGATGTCCGAGCGGATTCCGGGACACCGATCTGTGTTCAGCGCGACGATCGCGGAAGCAGCCAATCTTCCGGAGTCGCGGAAAGCCCGCCTCATCAGCTGTTCCGCATCCTCCCCAATCAGGCCCTGGGCGGCGAGCACAAGATGCAGGTCGGGAACGCGCCAGCCGGCTGTCCGGTGACGCAAAGCGGTTTTTCCCTGCGGCTTCGCCGCCCGCGGTGGGCCGCTCCCGCCAGCGGTACAGGCTTCGGGGGAGATCGAGGGGCGGGCGGCGTTGCGCGGGCGCCTCAGGGCAGCGGCAGCCGAACGGCGATGGACCAATCGTGATCCGGCACGCATCGCCGCAACGCACAATCGGGGTGGCGGAGCGGAAGACGCGGCGCTAACGGTTGGAAGAACAATACGGCTCGTTTCTGCGCCAATCTCGTTGCGGGAAACCACCTTTGTGGTGGATGGCGGACCGAGGCGAGAAGGCAGGTGTCCCATCGAACGCCCAGAGCTTTCGCTCGTCGTGCCCCTGCACAACGAGGAAGATAACGTCCTGCCCCTCTACGAGGCGGTGGTGGGCGCGCTCGATCCCGCCGCGATCCGCTTCGAGCTGGTTCTCGTGGATGACGGCAGCCGCGACCGCACGCACGAGCTTGCGGCCGGGCTCGCAAGCCGCGATCCCCGCGTCTCAGTGATCCGTTTCCGTCGCAACTTCGGCCAGACCGCGGCCATGGCCACGGGCATCCGCCTCTCCACCGGCGAGATCGTGGCCACAATGGACGGCGACCTGCAGAACGATCCACTCGACATCGTGGACATGCTGGACGTGCTGCACCAGGGCTACGACATCGTGGTGGGCTGGCGGCACAAGCGGCAGGACGCCACGCTTCGCGTCCTGCCCTCCAAGGTCGCGAACTGGATGATCCGGCGGCTGATGAGGACCGAGGTAAAGGACAGCGGTTGCTCGCTGAAGCTCTACCGCGGCGACCTGATCCGCAACGTCCCCCTCTACGCCGACATGCACCGCTTCATCCCGGCGCTGGCGAGCCTGGCGGGCGCGCGGCTCGCGCAGATCCGGGTACGCCACCACCCCCGGAAGTTCGGGCAGTCCAAGTACGGCTATTCGCGGATCTTCAAGGTGTTTCTCGACCTGATCTCGATCCGCTTCCTGTTGAGCTTCAACCGCCGGCCCTACGCCTGGGTGCTCGGCGCCGCGGTGCCGGCGTCGGTGATGACGCTGTTGATCCTTGGCTACACCATTTGGGAAAGCGCGGTAGGCCAGAGCGTCATCGTGCCGCTCGGCGTCACGCTGCTGATGCTTTCCCTTTCCGTGTTCATCGTGACCTGGGGGCTGCTGGGTCTCCTTATTGCAGAAACAGGGGGTCTGAACTTGCAGAACTTCGCGAGTGTCGCGGCGCGCCTCCGCGATGCCGGCGCCCAGCCGGAACGCGGGCCGTGGGGGCGCGCGGCATGACCGTCGCACCCGCCCTGCGGCCCGAGGCCGGGCCGGAGCAGTCCACCCGGCAGGCGCTGCCCTCCGTCACGGTGGTGATCCCGGTCACCGATCGCTTCGACGACACGACCAGCGTGCACACCTCCTACCGGGACGGCATCGCGTCCGTCGCCCCCGACGCGGAGTTCATCTACGTGCTGGACGGTCCGCATCCGGCCGTCAGCGGGCAGCTTGAAACCCTGCGCCGGGCGGGGGAGCCGATCCGGATCATCACCCTGCCCCGCCCATTCGGCGAGGCGGCGGCGCTGAGCGTCGGCTTCCAGAACGCGAGCGCGCCACTGATCCTGACGCTGCCCGCCTATCTCCAGATCGAGCCCTCCGCGCTGCCCGCCCTGTTCGAGGGCATCGAGCACGCGGACCTCGTCGTCGCCGCGCGCGACCGGCGGGAGGACCTGCTGCTGAACCGGCTGCAGGGACGGCTGTTCGGAGGCCTCGCGCGCTTCACGGGTGCCCGGTTCAGCGATCTCGGCTGCGGCGTGCGGCTGGTCCGCACGGGAACCGCGCGTTCGGTCAACCTGTATGGGGAGCAGCACCGCTTCCTGCCGGTGCTGGCCGAGAGCCGCGGCTTCCGCGTGCTTCAGCTCGTGCTCCCGCAGCACGGCAACGACCAGCGGATGCGGCCGCGCCGGCCCTCCACCTTCGTGGAACGGCTGCTGGACCTCGGCACGCTCTACTTCCTGCTGCGCTTCACGCTGAAGCCCTTCCGGTTCTTCGGCACGCTCGGGCTGATCATCGCGGTGCTCGGCGTGCTGGTCGGCCTGGCGGTCAGCTTCCAGAAGTTCGCCTATGACCTGCCGCTGGCGGACCGGCCCGCGCTGATCCTCTGCGTGCTGCTGCTGGTGCTGGGCGTGCAGGTGACGGCAGTGGGGCTGATCGGGGAGATCGTGGTGTTCACCCGTTCCAAGAGCAGCGACGACCTGCTGATCGAGGCGATCATCCGCACCGAGCCGCAGCCCGGCGAAGACCAGCCGCGGCAGACCGTGACCACGGGCTGACCATGCCGCGGGAGAATGGCGAAGGCTTCGATGCCGTTGTGGTCGGCGGCGGCATACAGGGCCTGACCTTTGCCCTGGAGGCCGGGCGCCAGGGCCGGCGCGTGCTGCTGCTGGAAGCCGGCGCGTTCGGCGGCGGCAGCACCGCCGCCAGCTACGGCATCGTGCATGGCGGCTTTCGCTACTGGCAGAGCATGGACCTTCCGCGCCTGATCCGTTCCCGCTTGGAGCAGGCCTGGTTCCTTCGGCACTTCCCCGGGCTTGTCCGGCCGCTGCGTTGCGTGATGCCGTTCTACGGGCACGAGCGGAGCAAGCCGGGCCTTTTCGCCACGGCTGCCGTGCTCGACCGGCTGGGCAGCGCGCTCGCGCGGAACGCGGCCCCGGAGCTGCCGGTGCCGCGCCTGCTCCGGCGCGCGGAGGTGCTGGAGACGGCGCCCTGGCTGAGTGGCGACGGCGTGCGCGGCGGCGGGTGCTGGCACGACGTGGAAATCGCGGATTATCCGGGCCTCCTGGCCGCGCTGGTGGCGCAGGCGCGGGCGGCCGGCGCGGTGCTGATCGACAACATGGCGGTCCGGCGCGTGCTTCCCGACCCACGCGGCGGAGTCGGGGGCGTGGAGGCCGCCGACGCCGCCTCCGGCGAGAGCCGGCGGTTCGAGGCGCCCGTGGTGGTGAACTGCGCCGGGGCCGGGCTGGATGCGGTCGCCCGCGGGGCACATGCTGCGGCGCCGCGCTTCTTCCAGCCGGTTCCGGCCTTCAACCTGCATCTGGAAGCCGCGGCGACGCTTGGCGCAGCCTTCGCGGTGGGGCGCGGCAAGCGCCTCTTCGTGCGGCCCTCCGCGGAGGGGATCTTCGCGGGCACCTTCTACGGCGCGCGCGACGTGAACGGCTGGGTCGGTGCTTTGGATACGGCGGCGCCCGGGCTCGGCCTCGGCTCCGCGCGCGTGCTGCGCGTGGTGGAGGGCGTGGTGCCGCAAGGGCGGGAGGCGCTGGAACCGGCGAGCCGCGACGTGATCCTGGACCACGGCGCATCGGGCGGGCCACGTGGTCTGTTCAGCGTGTCCGGCGTGAAGCTGACAACCGCGCGCTGGCTGTCCGCCCGCGCGATCGGGCGCATCTGGGGCGGCGGCGCGGCGCGGGTCTCGCGCCCGGCCGGCGCCCTCGTCGATGCAAAGGCATGAGCGGTTCCGTCACCCCGGTGGACTGGCATGTTCACGCACACCGGCCCGGCGAAATGGGCGCGGTGCTGGACAGCGCGGCCGCGGCGTTCGCGCGCGTGAACCCGCGGCCGGCGGGCGTGCTGGGCGTGCTGATGCTGACGGAGATGCCGGGCGCCACGGCTTTCGCGGAGCTTGCCGCCCCCGGCGGAGAGCCCGCCGGATGGTCCGTGCGCGCCACGGAGGAGGATGTTTCCGTGGTCGCCTCGCGCGGGAGCGACGAGATCGTGGTGATCGGCGGCTTCCAGGTCACCAGCGCCGAGCGGTTGGAGGTGCTCGCGCTCGGGACGCGCGTCCGCCCGGAGGACGGGCAGCCGGCGGAGCGCGTGATCGCGGAGGTGGCCGGGCACGGCGCGCTGGCGGTGCTGCCCTGGGGCGTCGGCAAGTGGCTGGGCGCACGCGGCGCCGCCGTGGCCGACCTGGTGAAGCGCCTGCCGCCGCGCGCGGTGTTCCTGGGCGACAATGCGGCGCGGCCGGTGTTCTGGCCGGAGCCCGCGGTGTTCCGCGTCGCGGCCGAGCAGGGCATCGCGGTGCTGCCGGGCACCGACACCCTGCCCGGGGCACCGCCGGCCGCCGGGGCGTTCGGTGGCCTGGTGCCGGGCGCGGTGGATCCGCGCCGTCCGCGAGAGGCGTTGCGGCGCGTGCTGATGGACCCGGCGGTGTCGGTCACGCCCTACGGCTCGCTGGCCTCCCCGCTGGGGTTCGTGCGGGACCAGGCGATGCTGCGCCTGCGGCGGCTGGGAGGGCGCCGGTGAGGCACCCCATGCGCGTGCTGCTGCTGGCGCCGCAGCCTTTCTTCGTGGACCGCGGCACCCCGATCGCGGTGCGTGCGGTGGTGGAAGCCTTGTGCGAGGCCGGGCATTCCGTCGACCTCGTGACGTTCCATGGTGGGCGGGACATCGCGGTCCCGGGAATGCGGCATTTCCGCGCGCCGCGGCCGCCGCTGGTCGGCACCGTGCCGGTGGGATTGTCCTGGCAGAAGCTGCTTTGCAACCTTTCGCTGCTGGTCCTGGCCTTCCGGCTGGTCCGGCGCGGCGGCTACGACTGCATTCACGCGGTGGAGGACAGCGTCTTCCTGGCCATGGGGCTGCGGCTGATGGGCCGCCTGCCGCTGGTCTTCGACATGGATTCCATCATGTCGGACCAGATCATCGAGAAATGGCCGGCAATGCGACCGGTGGGTGCGCTGATGCGGCGCTTCGAGCGCGCGGCGATGCGGGCGAGCGACGTGGTCCTGGCCGTGTGCCCCGCGCTTGCGGAGCGCGCGGCCGAGGACGCGCCGGGCACGCCGCGTCACGTCCTGCACGACTTCCCCCTCGAGGGATCCGGGGCCGAGGCACCGGCCATCCGCGACCCCGCCCGGCCGGACCGGCTGCTCGCGCTCTATGTGGGCAACCTCCAGCACTACCAGGGGGTGGACCTGTTCCTGGAAGCCGTGCGCAGGCTTCCCGGCGATGCCGGGGTGGATGTGGTGATCGTGGGCGGACTGCCGGAGGATGCGGCGGCGCGCGGCGAGGAAACCGCGGGTGCGCGGGTGCGCTTCCTGGGCCCGATGCCCCTGTCCTGCCTGCCGGGGCTGCTGGCCCAGGCGGACGTGCTGGTTTCCCCCCGGCTTCGCGGGGTGAACACGCCGATGAAGATCTATTCCTACATGATGGCGGAGCGCGCGATCCTGGCCACGTCGATCCTGTCCCACACCCAGGTGCTGGACGAGAGCTGCGCGCTGCTGGTGCCGCCCGAAGCCGGGGCCATGGCGGCGGGGCTGATGCGGCTGGCAGGCGATGCGGCGCTGCGCGCGCGCCTGGGCGCCGCGGCGCGGGAGCGCGCGGCCACGCGCTACAGCAAGGCGCGCTTCGAGGAGATCCTGCTCAGCGCCTATGACGCGCTGCCGGCGCCGCGCGGCGGCGCGCGCCAGATGGACGGGCAAGGGCCGGCACCGGCACTGGGTTCGCCACGATGACGAGCAAGGGGTCCTCCGCCGCGCTGGCGGCAAAGCCTGGCGCCTTCCGGCGGCTTGGGCGCGGGGCGGGGCAGCTGGCGGCGCGGTTTTCCGCGGTGCGGGCCTCCGCGGTCTACGGGCTGTCGGGCGCGGCCTTCGCGGCGGGCAACCTGCTGCTGGCGCGGTCCATGCCCGTGGCGGAGTTCGGGCGCTTCGCCCTGGGCCTGGCGCTGTTCAACATCTTCGCGGTGATCGCGCCGATCGGGCTGGACCAGGTGCTGCTGCGCCACCGGCTTTCGCTCGGCCCGCGCATCGGCGGGCTGCTGCTGCTGGCGGGCGCCCTGGTGGGCGGCGCGGTGGGGCTGGGCGCGGCGGCGATCGCGGACTTCCCCCCCGCCGAAGCGGCGGTGCTGGCAACCTGCATCCTGGCGGGCGGGCTGGTCTTCGTCGTGGGCGCCGGGCTGCGGGCGTCGGGGAAGGAGCCGGGCGCCCTGCTGGCCGCGACCGCCGCGAGCTGGGTTCTGTTGCTGATCGGGCTGCTGGCGCTTCTCGTGCCCATGGCGACCTCGCTGCCGCCGCTGGCGCTCTTCGCCGCCGGGAACGTGCTGGCGGCCGCCATCGGCTGGGCAGCGCTGCGGCCGGCTTGGCCAGCGGGTACGACGGTGCGCATCCCCTGGGCGGAGGCGGTTTCGCTGCTCAGCATCGCCGCGATCGGCACCATCATGCTTCAGCTGGAGCGATTGCTGGTGCCCTTCGCCCTCGGGCTGGAGGAGCTGGCGGTGTTCAGCGTGCTGGCTTCCGTGGCCCTGTTTCCCTTCCGCATGGCGGTGTCGGGCGCGGGCTTCGGGCTGGTGCCGAAGCTGCGCGCCACCGGCGACCTCGCGCGGCGCCGGCGGCTGGTGCGGGACGAGTTGGTCTCGGTGGGGGCTCTCGTGGTCGGCGCGGCCTTCTGCGTCGCGCTGCTGGCACCCTCGGTGACGCATTGGCTGACCAACGGCCGCTACGAGATCGGCACCGCGCTGGTGCTGGCCGCCTGCGCCAATGGCGCGGCCAAGGTGTTCCAGGCCATTCCACGCGCCATCCTGACGGGCTGCGGCAGCGAGCGCGACATCGCCCTGCTCAGCCGCTGGGGCTGGTTCGGGCTCGCGGTCGGCGCGCTCTGCGGCTTCGCCGCGGCGGGCTGGGGGCTGGCCGGGCTGCTCCACGGGGTGGCGCTGGGCAGTCTCGTCGGAACCATTCCCGCCGGACTGCTGGCGGCGCGCCGGCTGCGCGGACAGCGTTGAGAGGGCAGCATGGATAACGCAACGGATCTGGCGGCGAAGATCCCCGCGGGCAGCGGGCTCTCCGCCTTCGTGGCGCTGCGCGACGAGCTTCGCGCAACCGACCTCTCCACCCTGGACGGGCCCGGCTACCGGGCCATCAACCGCCGCCTGCGCGCCCTGAAGGAGCCCGCGGGGGTGCGGATCGCCTTTCTCGGCAACGTCACGCTGGACCTGCTGCCGTCCTTCGCGGCCGCGCATTGCGCGCGGGCCGGATGGCTGGCGCGGTCGCATGTGGGCGGCATCGGGCAGGAGATGCAGGCGCTGATGTCGCCGGCGCTGGAAGACTTCCAGCCGGACGTCATTCTGCTGGTGCTCTCGCCACGCCTGCTGCGGCCCGATGCCATGGCCGGCTTCTCCGCGCTCCCGGACGAAGCCCGCCGGGCCCTGCGGGACGACCTGCTGGACCATGTCGAGCAATGGGTGGCGCTGGCGGAGGAGCGCACGCGGGCGACCCTGGTGGTGGCCAACTTCCCGATGCCGGCGGTGCCCGCGCTCGGCGTCGCCGACACCGCCGCCGGCTATGGCGAGACGGAGTTCCACCTGGAGCTGAACCTCGAGCTGCTGCGGCGGATGCGGCCGCACCGGCGCGTGCAGCTGCTCGACATCGACCGCATCGCCTCCAGCATCGGGCGCGCGCGGGCCTTCGACGAGCGGCTGTTCCACCTGGCCAAGATGGACTGGTCGGCGGCGCTCATGGCGGCGGCGGGGGAGGCCCTGGCGCGGCACGTGGTGGCCGCGAAGGGCGCCGCGCGGAAATGCCTGGCACTCGACCTCGACAACACCCTCTGGGGGGGCGTGGTGGGAGAGGAAGGGCCGGGCGGCGTGCTGGTGGGCCAGGGCGACGGAACCAGCGAGGCCTTCCTGGCCTTCCAGCAGCGCATCCGCGCGCTGAAGCAGCGCGGCATCCTCCTGGCCCTGTGCAGCAAGAACAACCCGGCCGACGTGGAGGAGGCCTTCGCCATGCGGACGGAGATGCCGCTGCGGCTGGAGGATTTTTCGGCAACCGCGATCGGCTGGGGCCCCAAGCACGAGGGGCTGCGGTCCATCGCGGAGCAGCTCAACATCGGCGTGGATTCGCTGGTCTTCATCGACGACAATCCGGCCGAGATCGCACTGATCCGCGAGCTGCTCCCCGAGGTGGAGGCGGTGCAGCTTCCCGAGGATCCCTCGCGCTTCGCCGCCGTGCTGGACGGCTTGGTTTCCTTCGAGAAGGCCGTTGTGCTTGCCGAGGACGCGGGAAAGGCGGAGCAGTACGTGCAGGCCGCGGCGCGCAACCGCTTCTCCGCCTCGGCAGGGGACTTCCAGGAATACCTGACGGGGCTGCAGACGGTGGTGACGCTGCGGCCGGCCACCGCGGCGGACCTGCCGCGCGTGGCCCAGCTCTGCGCCAAGACCAACCAGTTCAACGTGTCGGGCCGGCGCTATGCGCTGGGGGAGCTGGAGGCGATGATGGCCTCCCCCGCGCACGACATCGGCTGCGTGCGGGTTGCGGACCGCTTCGGCGATCTCGGCCTGGTCGGGCTGTTCATCCTCGCCGAGCGCGGTGCCGCGTTGCACGCGGACACCGTGCTGATGAGTTGCCGCGCGATGGGGCGCGGGGTGGAGACGGCGATGATGAACGGCATCAAGGCGCGCATGATGGCGCGACCGGGCATGCGGGCGCTGACGGCCGAGTTCATCCCCACCGCGAAGAACCACCCGGCCGCCGCTTACTTCGCGGAGCAGGGACTCGCCGCCCGGGAGACGCAGGAGGACGGGACGATCCCCTTCGCCGTTTCCCGCGAGGAGGCGCAACCCCTGCCCTGCCCCTGGCTTACCGTGGTGGAGGACGTTGCATGGATGTGATGGAACGATTGAGGCTGCTGGTCAGCGACGTACTGGAACTGGAGCCGGATGCGGTGGACGCCTCAGCGGGCAAGGAAACGCTGCCCGAGTGGGACTCGCTGGCCCATCTGCGCATCGTGGGCGCCGTGGAGGAGGAGTTCGGCGTCAAGCTGACCATGCAGGAGATTGGCGAGATGACGTCGCTCGCCGCGATCGGAAAGCTGGTCGAGCGGCACAGCGCGTGAGCCGGGGCCGATGAAGGCCGGTGTCGCCGCCCCGCGCTGGGTGCAAACGCTGCGCTTCATGGCACGCGGCGGCGCCCTGGTCAGCCCGCGCGCCGCGCTGGAGCTGGGCGAGCCGCTGGGCCTCGGCCGCAAGACCAGCATCAGCGCCTTCTCGCTGATCAGCACACGCGAGGGAGAGGTCCGGATCGGCGCGCGCACGGATGTGGGCACGGGCTGCTGCATCAGCGGCCATCCCGGCGGCGTCAGCATCGGAGATGACTGCCTGATCAGCCCCAACGTGGTGATCGGCGGGCCGCCGCAGGCTTCGGCGGAGGATGCGCCCGAGGGGCGCGCCACCTTGGTCGGGAACAACGTGTGGATCGGGGCGGGCGCGGTGATCCTGCCTGGCGCGGAGATCGCCGATGGCGTGATCGTCTCGCCGAATTCCGTGGTGTCGGGCATGGTCGCGGCCAACGCGATCGTGCAGGGCAACCCCGCCAAGACCATTTTCACGCGGCGCTGAAAGGCGGCACAGGTTCGACATGGAAGCATCGGCAGCGCGCGAGACCCCGGATATCGAGACCTCCTCCGACAACTACGCCTCCCGCTTCGCTGGGCCGGCGGGGCGGTACATGCTGGCCGTGCAGGAAGAGGGCGTGCTGTCGCTGCTGGGGCGTGCGCCCTCCATGCTCGGAAAGCGCGTCCTGGACGTGGGCGGCGGGCACATGCAGCTCGCGGCCCCGCTGGCGGAGCGGGGCTGCGAGGTGACGGTGTTCGGAAGCGACGAGCTTTGCGGCGCCCGGCTGCGGGCAGGGCCGTTCGCCGGACGGGTGCGCTTCGCGTCGGGGGACCTGCTCGCCCTGCCCTATCCGGATCAGGCCTTCGACGCGGTGGTCAGCGTGCGGCTGATCTCGCACATGGAGGACTGGCCGGGGCTTGTTGCGGAACTCTGCCGGGTGGCCAGGCAGTCCGTGGTCATCGACTACCCGACGCTTGCGAGCCTCAACGCCTTGTCCCTGGTCACCTTCCCACTGAAGCGGGCGATCGAGAAGAACACGCGCACCTATCGCAGCTTCCGCCGGGCCGAGCTGGAAGCGGAGTTCGCGCGGCACAGCTTCAGGCCAGCCGAGAGCGTCAAGCAGTTCGTGGTGCCGATGGCGGCCCACCGCCTGCTGGGCAAGACCGGGATCGTGCGCGGCGTGGAGAGCGGGCTGCGCGCGGCGGGCGTGACGCGCATGATCGGCAACCCCGTTCTGCTGCGGCTGGACCGGGTGGCGGCATGACGAACAAGCCGACCGTCGCCGTCACGGGCGTATCGGGCTTCACCGGTGGCGCGCTGGCGGCGCGCCTCGCCGCCGAGGGTCACGTGGTGCGCGGCCTGGCGCGCGCGCCCCTGCCCGCACCGGGGATCGAGCTGGTGCAGGGAGACCTGTCGGACCGGACGGCCCTCGCGCGGCTGATGGAGGGTGCCGACACGGTGTTCCACGTCGCCGCCATGTACCGCACGGAGGGCTCGGCCGAGGAGTTCATGGCGGTGAACCGCGACGGCACGCGCATGTTGCTGGAACTGGCGGAGGCCGCGGGCGTGCGGCGCTTCGTCTACTGCTCCAGCATCGGCGTCCACGGCAGCGTCGCGGTGACGCCCGGGGACGAGAACGCCCCCATGGACCCGCGCGACCCCTACCAGGACAGCAAGCTCGCGGCCGAGGAAGCCTGCCACGAAGCCATGGCGCGGGGACGGATGGAGGTGGTGATCATCCGCCCCTGCGGCATCTACGGGCCCGGCGACACGCGCATGCTCAAGATGTTCCGCATGCTCCAGCGCGGCGCCTTCGTGTTCGTGGGCGACGGCAGCCCGAACTTCCACCCGGTGTTCATCGACGACCTCGTGCAGGGCTTCATGCTGGCCATGACGGTGCCCGCGGCCGCCGGCGAGACCTTCATCATCGGGGGCGATTACCTGCCCCTGCGCGACTACGTGGCGACCGCCGCGCGGGCGATCGGGGTGGAGCCGCCGCGGCGGCGGCTGCCCTACGGCCTGATGAACGCGGCCGCGCGCGTCTGCGAGGCGCTCTGCGCGCCGCTCGGCATCCAGCCGCCGCTGCATCGCCGGCGCCTGACCTTCTTCAAGCACAACCGCGCCTTCTCGACCGAGAAGGCGCGGCGGCTGCTGGGCTACCGTCCGGCGGTTCCGCTGCCCGAGGGCTTCCGCCGGACAGTCGCCTGGTACCGCGAAACGGGGCTCCTGCCGCCGGGGCGAGGGTGAGCCGGCGGCACGCGCGCCACCGCCGCTCGCGCGGGGCTCCGCCTCTTCCGTCGCATCCTATCGGCGGGCGATCGGCATGACCTCGGAGAGCAGTCGATGAAGATCGGAACGGCCATCCGGCGCTTCCTGGCACCGGGCTGGCTGGTGGCGCTGCATTACCGTCGCCGCTTCGGCGCCGTGGCAAGCCCCCTGGCGGAGGTGGAAATCAGTCCGCTGCTTGAACTCGGGTTGGGGACGCGCATCGGCCCCTTCACCAAGGTGAAGGCGACCAGCGGCCTCGTGCGGGTGGGCGCGGGGACGGAGATCGGGGCGCATTGCATGATCGCGGGGGCGGAGACCGGGATCGAGATCGGGAGGAACTGCCGCATCGGGCCGCATGTGGCGATCGTAGGCGTGAACTACCGCTACGAGCGGATCGACATGACCTTCCGCGCGCAGGGCACGACCTCGAAGGGCACCACGCGCATCGGTGACAACGTGGTGATCGGGGCCGGCGCGGCGATCCTGGACGGGGCCGACATCGCCGCCGGCGCGGTGATCCGCCCGCGGGCCGTGGTGTCGGGCAAGGTGGCGGCCAGGGCGCGCAAGCCCGGGCCGGCTTGAGGCCTTCCCGCGGTGCTCAGCCCGGCAGGTCGCGGAGGTCGCGCCGGGCGGTGCGGCGAGAGCCCGGCGGCAGCACCGCTGCAGGTTCGGAAGGACGTTGGATCCAGCCGGGCCCCTGGGCGCGGTCCTGGTCGATGCGGCGAGCGGTGGCCGCGAATTCAGGCGTGAGCAGACTGTAATCGGCGGAGTCGCGCACGCGGGCGAAAGCGTTGGCGGGGCCTGCCGCGGCCGGCAGGCTGCCGTAGCGAGCCGAGCCCGGCCAGATATTCATCACCTTCCGCGCATAGGCGATGCCGAGTTCCGCCGTGCGGGAATGGTAGCCGGCGGCGGCGAGCGGCCAGGTTCCCGTGGCGCGCCGCAGCTCGTTGAGGAAGCGCGCGGCATAGCTCGCATTGGTCTGCGGATCGAAGGCGCTCTCGAGTGAGTCGAAGGCCGTGGCGTGGTGCATCAGGTTGACTTGCGCGCAGCCCACGTCGATCGAGCGGATGCCGCGTGCCTGGAATCCTTGCACGGCCGCGATAGCGGCGGCCTTGCTGTCGTAGAAATACCCGGTGCCGGCGACGTTGATGGCCCAGGGCCACGGCACGGCACGGCCGGTGGCGGGGTCGATCCGGCCGCTCTCCACGAAGGCGATGCTGCGGAGAAGATGGGTGGGCAGGTTGCCCGTGCGTTCCGCAGCCGCGATGGCCGGCAGGCAAAGCTCGCCGCCGGCACCTCCCGGCACGGCCGGACGGTCAGCCCTCGCAAGCGCGGGAGAGAGCAGAAGCGTAGCCAGGAGAGCAGCCGGAAGGCGGCGCCGGGCGTATCGTGAGCGGGGAAGCGTCTGAAGATCGGGCAACTCTGGTCCCTTCGGCCGGGGACCGCCCTGGTATCAGTCCCGATATGCGGGACTCCAATCAAGTTCGGGTGGGGACGCCTCACGGAACGAGCCGAGGTCTCGCTTCCGGAAGAAAAAGGAAGAGAATGGTCGGAGCGGCGGGATTCGAACCCACGACCCCTTGTCCCCCAGACAAGTGCGCTACCAGACTGCGCCACGCTCCGTTGCGGCGGGGTCTAGCACCCGCTTGCCGGTCCCTCAACCCCGCCTGAATGGCAATCGGCGCTTAACGCCGGGAGCCGAGCGCCTTGAGGGCCAGGACGATGGCGTCCAGCTCATCGAGGCAGGCGCGCAGCTCGCCACCCTCCGGGGTATCGGTCCCCTCCCCGGCGTCATTTCCTTCGGACAGCTCCTCGGCAGCCACGGCCGCCTCCACGCCCTCCAGCCCGCCCTCCCGAAGCAGGCGCTGCACGCCCTTGATGGTATAGCCCTGGGTGTAGAGAAGGTCGCCGATGCGGCGGAGGAGGTTGATGTCCTCGGGCCGGTAGTAGCGCCGGCCGCCGCCGCGCTTCAGGGGCTTGAGCTGGGGAAACTTGGTTTCCCAGAAGCGGAGGACGTGCTGCGGGATGTGCAGGTCCTCGGCCACCTCGCTGATGGTGCGGAAGGCGTTGGGCGACTTGCGCGGGCGCGGCGCGGAGTCGGGCCCGCCGCCCGAAGCGGCGCCACCCGCCTCTCCGCTGATCCCGCCAGGCGGGGTCGGAGTGATGCCGCCAAGCACGCTCATGCCGCTCATCGCGCTCCTGCTCAGTCCTCGCCTCGCGGCGGGGTTTCGCCGTTGATGCGAGCCTTCAGCACCTGGCTGGCACGGAAGGATAGGACGCGGCGCGGGGTGATCGGCACCTCCACGCCCGTTTTCGGGTTCCGCCCGATCCGCTGGGCCTTCTGGCGCACGGAGAACGTCCCGAAGGCCGAGAGCTTCACCGCCTCGCCCGATTCCAGCGTCGCCGAAAGCCGGTTCAGCACATCTTCCAGGAGGGCCGCGCTCTCATTTCTTGAGAGCCCGACCTGCATGTAGATTGCCTCGGCCAACTGCGCGCGGGTGATGGTGTTCACGTGTCCATACCCCCTCTCGCCCCGTCTTGCCGGGCTGGGGGATTGGACCGCCGGGGCGGGGCCCCGTCAATTGACAGGGGCGCAAAGTGTGGACTCCGGCACGCAGTGTTGCACAAATGCCTAAGCGAGTCGGGCGAGCCAAGTGTCCCTCAGAACCGCGCCAGCGCCGCTCCCCAGGTCAGGCCGCCGCCGATCGCCTCCATCAGCACGAGGTCGCCCTGCCGGATGCGGCCGTCCCGCACGGCTTCGGCCAGGGCCAGCGGGATGGAGGCGGCGGATGTGTTGGCGTGGCGATCCACGGTCACCACCACGCGCTCCGCCGGCAGGCCAAGCTTGCGGCCCATGGCGTCAATGATGCGGAGATTGGCCTGGTGGGGCACCAGCCACTGCACGTCGGCCTTGGCCAGGCTGTTGGCGGCCAGGGCCTCGTCCACGGCGGAGGCGAGCTTGGAGACGGCGTGCCGGAAGACCTCGCGCCCGGCCATGCGCACCATGCCGCCTTCCACCTGCAGGATGTCGCCGTGGCGGCCGTCCGAGTGCAGGTGGGTGGAGAGGATGCCGCGCTCGCCCGGTTCGTCCTCGGCGCGCAGGAGCACGGCGCCGGCGCCATCCCCGAACAGCACGCAGGTGCCGCGATCGGTCCAGTCCAGGATCCGGGTGAAGGCCTCGGCCCCGATCACCAGCGCGCAGCGACAGGCGCCGGAGCGCAGCATCGAATCGGCCACCCCCACCGCGTAGATGAATCCGGTGCAGGCCGCGGAGATGTCGAAGGAAAAGCCGCGGTGGATGCCCAGCTTCTCCTGCACGCGGGTGGCCGTGGAGGGGAAGGCCGAGTCGGGGGTGGCGGTGGCCAGGATGATGGCATCCACCTCGGAAGCATCGGCACCCGCCTGGGCAAGGGCCTCCCGGCAGGCGGCCGCAGCCATGTCGGCGGTGGATTCGCCGGGCGCGGCCATGTGGCGGCGGCGGATGCCCGTGCGCTCGCTGATCCAGGCGTCGGAGGTGTCGAGGTTGTAGGCCTCGGCCAGCTGGTCGTTGGTGAGGACGCGCGCGGGCAGGTAGCCGCCCGTGCCGGCGATGACGGAACGCAACATCAGCCCGCCACGGCCTGCGGGTTCTGCCCGAGCCGGTCCGCCTTCTCGGCGGCCTTCTGTCCCAGCAGCGCCACGCCCGTCCGGATGCGCTCGTTGAAGCCGTGCGTCACCATGTCCATCGCGACGTCCAGCGCATGGGCGAAGCCGAGCGCGTCCGTACCGCCATGGCTCTTCACCACCACGCCGTTCAGGCCGATCAGCACGGCACCGTTGTAGCGGCGCGGGTCCATCCATTCGCGCAGGCGGTCCAGCGCGGGCCGCGCGAGAAGATAGCCGAGGCGCGCGGGAATGGATGAGTTGAAGACCTGGCGGAGCAAGGTGCCGACGAGCTTGAGCGCGCCCTCCCCGGTCTTCAGGGCGACGTTGCCGGTGAAGCCGTCGGTCACCACCACGTCCACGGTGCCGGCGGTGATGTCATGGCCTTCCACGAAGCCGTGGAAGTTCGCGCCCACATGGCTGTCGCGCAGGATTTCGGCGGCCTGGCGAATGCGCTCGTCTCCCTTCAGTTCCTCCGAGCCGACGTTGAGCAGGCCGATGGAGGGGGCGGTCAGGCCCAACACCGCGCGGGCGAAGGCGTCGCCCATCACGGCGAATTCCACGAGGTTGCGGGCCTCGTAGGTGATGTTGGCACCGAGATCGAGCAGCACGACATCGCCGCGCGCCGAGGGGCCGATGGCGGCGAGCGCCGGGCGGTCGATCTCGGGCATGGTGCGAAGCACGATCTTGGCCAGCGCCATCAGGGCGCCGGTGTTGCCGGCCGAGATCACGCCCTCGGCCTCTCCCGCTGCCACGGCGTCGATGGCCATGCGCATGGAGGCGCGGCGCAGGCGCAACGCCGCCGTCGGCTTCATGTCGCCCGGAATGGCGTCCGGCGCGTGACGAACCGTGCAGATGGCCGCGGCCTTCGGACGGGTGGAAAGACCCGCCTTCAGGCGCGCCTCATCCCCCACCAGCAGGAAACGGACGTTGCGGTGGCGGTCCGCAGCGCGCTCGATGCCGTCCAGCACCACGTCCGGGGCGTGGTCGCCCCCCATGGCATCGATGGCCAGGGAGAAACGCTCCACCCCCGCCGCTTCCGTCCCCCGCCCGAAGGACCGGGAGGCGCCGGGCTGGGGAGAGTCCGGCACGGAGGCGCCGGACAAAGAGGCCCCGGATGCGGCCAATGCCGGCGCTCCTCAACAGTCGCTAAAGATGTCTGAACGCAGAGCGCGGGGCCGGCTCAGGCCCGCACGGCGCCCTTCAGGGGCTTGCCGGCCGCAACGACCTCACGGCCGTCATAGAAGCCGCAGGACACGCAGATGTTGTGCGGACGGCGCAGCTCGCCGCAGTTCGGGCAGTCGGCATGCGCCTCCTTCGGGAGGGCGTGGTGGCTGCGGCGCATCCCGCGGCGGGACGGCGAAACTTTTCTCTTCGGAACGGCCATCGGTGCCGGGCCTTTCTATATTGCAACACGTCACGCGAACGGACGGGATTCTCGGGAGGGGCGCGCCATACCACCCGGGCCAGCCCGGAGCAAGCACGCAGGTGTCAAAGCGGCGTCAGCCGGGCTTCTGGATGGCCCCCAGGGCGCGCAGGGCGGCAAAGGGCGATGAGCTTCCCTCCTTCGCCTCGGCTGGAAGTTCCGCACCGGGAGCACGCGGATAGGGATCGAGGGAGAGGGCCAGCTCCTGCACCAGGGCTTCCCCGATATCGGTCGTTCCATCGGGATTGGACTCGATTTCGTCCGGGCCCTCCTCAAGGTCGTCGGAGGGTTCCTCGCCGGGCGGCAGGATGCGCCAGTCGATCGCGGCCTTCACCGGCTGATGCACCGGTTCGAGCGTGACCACGCATTCCTGCACCACCTGGGCGCTGAGCGTGCCGCGGGCCCGGATCGCCTGGCCCGGGGCGGGAGTCAGGTGAATTTCTGCCGAGAAGGCTTCCAGGCTCAGCAGGCCGAGGCGCCGGGCGAGAGCCTCGCGCTCCTCCGGCGTGGCCTCCAGCCGCTCCTGGCGCCCTTGCGGGCTGACGGACACGTGGCGGAGGGAGCGGTGGAACTCGGCGGTCATGCGGGGATCCCGAATTCGGCCCGGCCTTCCGCGAAGTTCCCGAACGCCTGGGCGGCCAGGGTGGCGTCCAGTGCCATGGCATGGGCGGCGAGCCCGGACACGGCGCCTTCCGGCGCGCCCTCGGGCCAGATGTTGCGGGAAAGCGCCGCCTCCAGCGCCGGGCGGTCGCCTGCCGCGAGCGCGCCCTCATAGGCCAGGGCGCGGCCATGGAAGGCCTCCCACATGCGGCGCACGCGCTTGCCGATGGACATGTCGCCCACGCCCATCTCGCGCAGGTTCAGGTCCATGTCGGCGAACATCGCGTCGAACACCGCCTGGGCCAGGGCAGGGCCACGCGGGTCGGGGTCGCGGTGGAGGCGCCGCACAAGCAGTGCCGCGTGCAGGGCGACAAGGTCGAAACGGCCTTCCAGCGTGTCCGGCACGCGGTCCTCCCCGAACAGGCCGGGATCCCGCGCGGCCTCGACCGCGGCGGTGTAGAGGGCGAAGCCGGAGCGCTCATGCGGGCGGCGGCGGAAAAGGCCGAACAGGGCCATGGGGCTCCCACGGTTTCTTGCCGGCAACCCTCGCGGGCGGGGCGGCGGTGCCGCTCTGTTGACCGGGCGGCGGGGCGGTGGCAATCGAACCCGCGAGATGGCCCTCCCTCCCCTCCCCGTCAATCCACTCGTCCACCGCCCTTCGGGCGATCCCCGTGCGCGAGGACGGACGGCGCCCTGGCGCGCGGCGCTGATGGCGTCCGCGCTCGTGCTGGCCGTGCCGGTGGCGGGCTGCGGGGTTTTCGCGGCGCCGGAGCAGCTCCGCGGCAACCCCGCCGACGCCGAGATGCTGCAGCAGCTCACGCCCGGCGTGTCCAGCCGGGCGGATGTGACGGCGGTGTTGGGCTCGCCCAGCGCGACCTCCACCTTCGACCAGCGGGAGTGGTACTACATCAGCGCCACCAGCCACATTCGGCCGGGCCGGGTGCCCGCCGTGGACAAGCAGCGGGTGGTGGTGGTGCGCTTCGACGACCGCGGCATCGTCGAGGGCATTGACCAGAAGGGCCAGGACCAGATGCGGGACGTGGCGGTGGTGGACCGCACCACGCCCGTGCCGGGCAACGACCGCTCCCTGCTGCAGGCGCTGTTCGGCAATATCGGACGCTTTGGCCCGACCGCCGCGCCGGAAACCGTGCCCGGCGCCAATGGTGGGCTGGGCGCGCCCACGCGCTAGCGGCTTTCAGGCCGGGGCGGCGGCGCCCCGGCTCCGGCCGGCGCGGCGCCCGCCTATGCGGCGAAGCGCACGGGGCGGCGGGCGATCCGCAGCAGGGCGATGACCAGCGCCGGCAGCACCAGGATGTTCAGCAGGTTCCAGCCGCTGGTGGCGTGCAGCAGGCCCGAGCCGAAGGCCGTGCAGGCCACGGTGCCGAAGACGATGAAGTCGTTGGCGGTCTGGGCACGGACGCGCTCGGTGGGGGTATGGGCCTCGGCCAGCAGGGTGGTGGCGCCGGTGAACATGAAGTTCCACCCGACGCCGAGTGCCATCAGGGCCAGGGTGAAGTGCAGGAAGTCCTTGCCCATCAGCGCCAGCGCGACGCAGAGGGCGTTCAGCACGATGCCCGCCACGATGACCGGCCGCGTGCCGAAGCGGCCGATCAGCCGGCCGGTGACGAAGCCCGGGGCATACATCGCCATGGCATGTACCTGGATGACGGTGGCGCTGGCCGGGATGCCGAAGCCGCAGAGCATCATCTCCAGCGGGGTCGAGGTCATCAGCAGGTTCATGGAGCCATAGGCCACCGCCCCCGTCAGGGCCGCCGTCAGGAAGGCAGGGCGGGCCACGATCTCCATCACCGGGGTCGCCACGGCGGCACGGGGCGGCGCGGGCGGCAGGGTGACCCGTGTGAGCAGCGCCATGCAGGCCAGCGGCATCAGGGCCAGGAACAGGTAGGTGCCCAGGAACAGGAAGGGCGCCAGCAGGTCGCGGCTGTGCTTCACCAGCTCCGGCCCGAGCGCGGCCGCGATCACGCCGCCGGCCATGACGAGCGCGATGGCGCGCGGCCGGTAGGCCGGCGAGGCGACCTCGGCGGCCGCGAAGCGGTAATGCTGGGCGATCCCGAAGCCGAGGCCCGCCGGGATGGCGCCCAGGCAATACAGGGGAAAGCTCGCCTGCCAGACGCCCAGCGCGAAGACGAGGCTGCCCAGCAGGCTACCCGCGGCGCCCAGCATGAAGCCCGCCCGGCGGCCGAGATGGGCGAACACCATGCCCGCGGGGATGGAAGCGGCCATGGTGGCGAGCATCTGCAGGGCCATCGGCAGGGTGGCGAGGGACTTGTTCTCGGCCAGGCTGTAGCCGATCAGCGCACCCATGGTGGCCTGCCCGACAACCGAGGAATTCATCAGCGCCTGGCAGCAGAAGAGCAGCCGGACGTTGCGGCGCATGGCGGTGTCGGCGGGACGGTCCATGGTGGTCGCTGACATCAGAAGTGACTCCATCCCCCCCGCGGAAGGGTCACGGCCCGCCCGTCATGGTCCCGCACCGTGGCCTCCGCCGGCCCTGGCGTGAAGTGCCCGATGCGCGCAACCGCCGTGCCCGTGGCGCGGGACGCGGCAAGGATGCGCGGGGCATCCTCCGGGGCGGCGGCGAACAGCAGCTCGTAGTCGTCGCCGCCCGTGGCGAGGCGGGGGAGCCAGGACGGGTCGGCCCCGACCAGGGCGGCGGCGGGCGGGGAGAGCGGAAGGGCCGCGAGGTCCAGCACGGCGCCGAGGCCGCCCGCGCGGCAGAGATGGCCGAGGTCCTGGATCAGCCCGTCCGAGACGTCCATGGCCGCCCGGGCCAGGCCACGCAGCGCGGCGCCAAGGGCGAGGCGCGGCTCGGGCAGGCGGTAGCGCCGGGCAAGGTGATCGTCGGGCGGAAGGCGGCCCTGGAGAACGGCGAGGCCGAGCATGCCATCGCCGATCGTGCCGGAGACCCAGAGGTCGTCGCCGGGCAAGGCGCCCGCGCGGCGCAACGCCCGGCCAGGCGGGACGGTGCCGAGAATGGTGAGGGAAAGGCAGGCGGCGCCGGAGGTCGCAACGGTGTCCCCACCCAGCACATGCAGGCCGAACTCCCGCTGGTCCGCAGCCAGCCCGGCCGCGAAACCCTCCAGCCAGCCGGGCGACGTGCCGCGCTGCAGGGCGGTGGTCATGAGATAGGCGAGCGGCGCCGCCCCCATGGCCGCGAGATCGGACAGGTTCACCCGGAGCAGCTTGCGGCCGACCGTCTCCGGGGGATCGTCGGGCAGGTAATGGACGCCCTCCACCATGGCGTCGGCTGCCAGGACGAGGTCGAGGCCGGGCGGTGGCGAGAGGAGGGCGGCATCGTCCGACAGGTCCAGCGCCCCCTCTCCCGCGAGGGGGCGGAAGTGGCGGGCGATGAGCGCGAATTCGGGGGGAAGGCTCACCCTGGAGCTCAGCCTGGGCGCGTCAGGCGCGCGGCTGGAACTCGGCGCCGCGCATCTGGCGCGCGAGCGCGTCCAGCACGCCGTTGGCGAAGCGGGGCTCCTCGCCGTCGAAGAAGCCGTGGGCGATGTCCATGTATTCGTTGATCACCACCCGCGCGGGGGTGTCGCCCCCGGCCCAAAGCTCGGCGGCGGCGGCGCGGAGGAGGGCGCGCAGCACGGGGTCCAGCCGCTCGATGGTCCACTTGTCCGACAGGTGGGCGGCAATGGCGGTGTCGATCGTCTCGGAGTCCTTGGCGGCGCCGCGGACGATCCGGCTGAACAGCGGCACGTCGGCCTGGGGCACGCGGCCGTCCTCGAAGCCGTCCTCGGTGCCGAGGGTGCCGATGCGGTGGCGAACGAACTGGTCGATCACCGTCTCGGCGCTTTCCCCGCCCGCCTCGGACTGGAAGAGGGCCTGCACGGCGGCCACGCGGGCGCCGGTGCGGGGCCGGCCGGGGTTCGGGCGGGCTCCCTTTGCGCCCTTCGATGCGCCGGGTTTCGGGGCCTGGGTCATGCCGCCGTCTCCGTGAATGTCGCGGCGAACTTCCGCGCGAGCGCGATCTGGCCGATCATGGCGTTCGCGGCTTCCACCCCCTTGTTGTGCCGGTCGGGCGAGGAGCGGGCGATGGCCTGCTGGATGCTGTGAACGGTGAGCAGGCCGAAGCCGATGGCGGCGCAGGTCTCGATGGACACGTCCATGACGCCGCGGCAGGCCTCGCGGCAGATGTGGTCGTAATGGTCGGTCTCGCCCTTCACCACGCAGCCAAACACCAGGAAGCCGTCATGGCCCCCGGCGCGGACGGCCATGCGCAGCGCCGCCGGAAGCTCGAAGGCGCCGGCCACGTCCACCACCTCGGTCTCGGCGCCGAGGCCGGCGAGGACCGCGAGCGCGCCATCGACCATGCCGCCCACCACGTCCGCGTAGTAGGGGGCCTGGATCACCAGCACGCGGGGCGGCGGGCCATCCAGCTCGGGCGGGGCGCGGAGCGGGCTGTCGGCGGTGCTCACGGGTTGTCTCCGATGGGGCGGGTGTCGTGCAGGGTGATGCCGTAGCCCTCCAGGCCCACGATGGGGCGGGGGTGGTTGGACAGAAGGGTCATCTCGCGCACGCCGAGGTCGGCCAGGATCTGGGCGCCGATGCCGTAGTCGCGCAGCTCGGGCGAGATCTTCTCGCGCCCGGCACGCACGCGCTCGGACAGCGCCGTGGCCTTCACGTCGCGGATGAGCACCACGACTCCCCTGCCCTCCCGGGCGATCTCCTCCATGGCCATGTGCAGGTCCTTGGGGCCGTGGCGGCCGGTGATGTCGGCCAGCAGGTTCACGGCATGCATGCGGACCGGCACGGGGCCGGGGCGGGACAGGTCGCCCTTCACCAGGGCCACGTGCTCCCCGTATTCCAGGGTGTTGGCATAGATCACGACGCGCCAGGGCCCGCCGGGGGCGTCGTCCTGGGTGCCTTCCTCGACGCGGCGGATCAGGCGCTCCGTGCGGCGGCGATGGCCGATCAGGTCGGCGATGGTGCCGAGCTTCAGGCCGTGGAGCTGGGCGAAGGACACCAGGTCGGGCATCCGGGCCATGGTGCCGTCGTCGTTCATGATCTCGCAGATCACGCCGGCGGGGTTCAGGCCCGCGAGGCGCGAGAAGTCCACGGCGGCCTCGGTGTGCCCGGCGCGGACCAGCACGCCGCCTTCCCGCGCGACGAGCGGGAAAACGTGGCCGGGGGTGACGATGTGCTCGCGGTTCAGCTCGGGGTTGATGGCCACCGCCACCGTGCGGGCGCGGTCGGCGGCCGAGATGCCGGTGGTCACGCCGTCGCGCGCCTCGATGGAAACGGTGAAGTTGGTCTGGTGGCGGGTGCCGTTGCTCTGCGCCATGAGCGGCAGGCCGAGCTGCTCCACCCGCCCGCGGGTCATGGCCAGGCAGATCAGGCCGCGGGCGTAGCGGGCCATGAAGTTGATGGCGTCCGGCGTCGCGAACTGGGCGGGGATCACGAGGTCGCCCTCGTTCTCCCGGTCCTCGTCGTCCACGAGGATGAACATGCGGCCGCGGCGGGCCTCCTCCAGCAGCTCCTCGGTGGGGCTGATGAAGTCGGCGAAGGAGGTGGTGGTGGTCTGGATGTTCATGCGCCGGCCCCCTCGAACTGACGGAGCCGGGCCACGTAGCGCGCCAGCATGTCGATCTCGATGTTCACCCGCCCGCCCGGCCGGAGGGTGCCGAGGGCCGTGACCTCGGTGGTGTGGGGGATCAGGTTCACGCCGAAGGTGGTGTCGTCGGCCGCGTTCACGGTCAGCGAAACGCCGTCCACGGTGATGCTGCCCTTCTCCGCCACAAAGCGCGACAGGCCCTGCGGCAGGCGGAAGGTCCAGCGGTGGGAGCCATTCTCGGGGAACACGGACAGGATCTCGGCCACCCCGTCCACATGGCCGGAGACCACGTGACCGCCCATCTCGTCGCCCATGCGCAGCGAGCGCTCCAGGTTGATGCGCGTGCCCTCCGCCCAGGCGCCCAGCGTGGTGCGCGACAGGCTTTCGGCGGAGATCTCCACCTCGAAAAGGTCCTCGGCCAGGGTCACCACGGTCAGGCAGCAGCCGGAGCAGCAGATGGAGGCGCCAATGGCGACCCCTTCGAGCCAGCCGGGCGGGGTGGCGATGGCGACGCGCATGTCCTGGCCCGCCCCGATGGGGGTCAGGCGTCGGATCGTGCCGATGGCGGTGACGATGCCGGTGAACACGGGGGATGGTTCCGTTTCGATCGGGAGAAGCCCCGGAAGGGCCCGGAGGAGATTTCCGGTCTGCACCAGGGGATGGCGTGGGGGGCGCCTCCTGGCAAGGGGGAAGCCGCGCAGGTCAGGCCGGCGCGGCTGGCCCTGGAACAAGGTCGGCCTCGACCAGCCAGCAGGTCCCGGCGGGGCGGCGGGCGGTGACGCGGAGGCGCGGCATCTGGTCCAGCCGGTCCACGCCGAGGGAATGCAGCCCGGGCAGGCCATCGCCGCCCATCAGGGCGGGGGCCGCGAACCAGGCCAGACGGTCCACCAGCCCCGCGCGCAGGAGGGAGGCGGCCAGCGCGGCTCCGCCCTCCACCATCAGGCGGGTGATGCCCTTGGCGGCCAGGGCGCGCAGCAAGGTGAACGGTTCCAACCCGCCGCCGGGCGCGGGGGGCACGTCGATCAGCTCCGCCCCCCGCTGCTCCAGGGCCGCCATGGCGGCGGGGTCGTGGCCGGGGGCCGTGGCGATCCAGGCCGGGGCCTCGCTGTTGAAGAGGCGGGCGGCGAGCGGGGTGCGGAGGCGCGCGTCGGCCACCACCCGCACGGTGGGCACGGGGGCATAGCCCGGCAGGCGGCAGGTCAGCTCGGGGTCGTCGGCCAGCACCGTGCCGCTGCCGGCCATGACGGCGTCGTGCGCGCCCCGCAGCGCATGGGCCAGGCGGCGCGCCTCCGGGCCGGTGATCCACTGGCTCTCGCCGGCGCGGGTGGCGATGCGGCCGTCCAGCGTGGTGGCGAGCTTGAGCGTGACCATCGGCAGCCCCTGGGAAAGGCGCTTGCTGAAGCCGGCGTTGACGCGCCGCGCCTCCTCCTCCAGCAGGCCGACCTCCACCGTGATTCCGGCGTCGCGGAGACGCTTGAGGCCCACGCCGTCCACCCGCGGGTCGGGGTCCCGCAGCGCCACCACCACGCGGCCGACGCCCGAGGCGATCAGCGCATCGGTGCAGGGGGGCGTGCGGCCCCAGTGGCAGCAGGGCTCCAGGGTGACGAAGGCGGTGGCCCCGCGTGTCTGCCCGGCAGCGGCGCGGATGGCCTCGGTCTCGGCATGCGGGCGGCCGCCCGGCCGGGTGTGGCCGCGGCCGACCACGCGCCCGTCCCGGACGATGACGCAGCCGACGGAAGGGTTGGGCCAGGTGTTCCCCAGGCCCCGCGCCGCCAGGGCCAGGGCCGCCCGCATATGCTGCTCATCAGACACGGGGCGCATGTGCGCGCGGGATCAGGAGTTGTCCAGGGAGCCCAGAAAGGCGTGGAAGTCCTTCGCGTCGCGGAAATTCTCGTAAACGCTGGCAAACCGCACGTAAGCCACGGGATCCAGTTCCCGCAGCACCTCCATCACGCGCTGGCCGATCATGCGGGAGGTCAGCTCCTCCGGCCCTTCCGACTCCAGCCGGCGCTGGATGCCCGTGACGATGCGCTCCACCTGGTCCTCGTTGACCGGGCGCTTGCGAAGGGCCACGCGGATGGAGCGGGCCAGCTTCTCGCGGTCGAAGGCAACGCGGCGGCCGTCGGTCTTGAGCACCGTCAGCTCACGGAGCTGCACCCGCTCGAAGGTGGTGAAGCGGGCGCCGCAGGCGTTGCAGGAGCGGCGCCGGCGGATGCTGGCGCCATCCTCCGCCGGACGGCTGTCCTTCACCTGCGTGTCCTCGGACTGGCAGAAAGGGCAGCGCATCCGGCTGTTTCGGGCTTAGCTGGCGTAGATCGGGAAGCGGGCGCAGAGGGCATGAACCGCCTCGCCCGCCGCCGCCTCAACCGCCGCGTTGCCCTCCGGCGAGTTGGCGCGGGACAGGCCGTCCAGCACCTGGCCGATCAGGCGGGCCACCTCTGCGAACTCGGCCTCGCCGAAGCCGCGGGAGGTGGCGGCGGGCGAGCCCAGCCGCACGCCGGAGGTGACGAAGGGCTTGGCGGGGTCGAAGGGAATCGCGTTCTTGTTCACCGTCAGGTGGGCGCGGCCCAGCGCGGCCTCGGCCGCCTTGCCCGTCAGGTTCTTGGGGCGGAGGTCCACCAGCACGAGGTGGTTGTCGGTCCCGCCGGTGACCAGGCCGAAGCCCTGCGCTGCCAGCTCGGCGGCCAGGGCGCGGGCGTTATCGACGACGGCACGGGCATAGGTGCGGAACTCGGGGCGCAGCGCCTCGGCCAGCGCCACGGCCTTGCCGGCGATGACATGCATCAGCGGCCCGCCCTGGGTGCCCGGAAACACCGCGGAGTTGAGCTTCTTCGCCAGCGCCTCGTCATCCGAGAGGATCAGGCCGCCGCGGGGTCCGCGAAGGGTCTTGTGGGTGGTGGTGGTGACCACATGGGCGTGGGGGAAGGGTGAGGGATGGGCGCCGCCAGCCACGAGCCCCGCGAAATGGGCCATGTCCACCATGAAGATCGCGCCCACCTCGTCCGCGATCTCGCGGAAGCGGGCGAAGTCCCAGGTGCGGGCATAGGCGGAGCCGCCGGCCAGGATCAGCTTGGGGCGGCTCTCCCGCGCGATGCGGGCGACCTCCTCCATGTCGATCATCTGGTCCTCGCGCCGGACGGTGTAGGGCGCGACCTTGAACCACTTGCCGGACAGGTTGACCGGGGAGCCGTGGGAAAGGTGCCCGCCGGCCGCGAGGTCCAGGCCCATGAAGGTGTCGCCGGGCTGAAGGAGCGCGAAGAACACCGCCGAATTGGCCGAGGCGCCGGAATGGGGCTGCACGTTGGCGAAGCCGCAGCCGAAGAGCTTCTTGGCGCGCTCGATCGCCAGCGTCTCCGCGATGTCCACGATCTCGCAGCCGCCGTAGTAGCGCTTGCCCGGCAGGCCCTCGGCGTACTTGTTGGTCAGCACCGAGCCCTGGGCCTCCAGCACGGCGCGGGAGACGATGTTCTCCGAGGCGATCAGCTCGATGCCGTCCTGCTGGCGCACCATCTCGCGCGCCAGGACGTCGGCGATCTCGGGATCGATCTCCGAGAGGGGGGCGTTGAAGAAGCGGTCGGTGCTGGCGGCGGGCGAGAGGTCGTTCATGGGGTGCGGGTCCAGTCCGGCGAGAGCTTCAGGACCCGGCGGTCGTGGCGGCCGCCGGCATAGGGGGTGGCGAGAAAGGCGCGCAGCGCTTCCAGCGCCGGTTCGACCCCGGTCATGCGAGCGCCGAAGGCGATCACATTGGCATCGTTGTGCTCGCGCGAAAGGCGGGCGCCGGTGGAGTCGTGCACGAGGGCGCAGCGGATGCCCGGCAGGCGGTTGGCGGCAATGGAGATGCCGATGCCAGTGCCGCAGACCAGAACCCCGTAGCGGGCGCGGCCGGCCTGCACGGCCTCGGCCACGGCCGCGCCGAAGTCGGGGTAGTCCACGCTTTCCGGGCCCTGGGTGCCCATGTCGAGCACGGAGTGTCCGGCCTCCTCCAGCGCCTGGCGGAGGGTGGACTTGAGGGCGACGCCGGCATGGTCGGCGCCGACGGCGATGGTGAGCGGGGCGGACATGGCGGCGCCTCTACCACGGCTTGTGCCGCGGGTGGAACGCCGGCGCTCATCCTTGGGGGCAGGTCCGCCATGCGGGAGCGCGGGGAGGCCGGGCGGAGCGGCAGGGCTTGGCGCCCGCGCCCGGCGGCGCGACAACATCCGGCATGACCCACGCCCCCTTCCCCACCGCCCGCCCGCGCCGGAACCGGCTGGACGACCCGACCCGCCGGCTGGTGGCGCAGAACCGGCTCTCGGTGGACGACCTGATCTGGCCGATCTTCGTGGTGGAGGGCGAGGGACAGCGCCAGGCGGTGGCCTCCATGCCCGGCGTGTTCCGGGTCTCGCTGGACGGGCTGTCCGACCATGTGGGCCCGGCGGCGGCGCTGGGGATCCCGGCCGTGGCCCTGTTCCCGGCCACCCCCGCGGAGAAGAAGGACGCGGAGGGAACGGAAGCGAAGAACCCGGAGAACCTGATGTGCCGGGCGGCGCGACAGCTTGCGCGGGACTTCCCGGAACTGGCGCTGGTGGGGGACGTGGCGCTCGACCCCTACACCGACCACGGTCATGACGGGGTGATCCGGAACGGCTACGTCCACAACGACGAATCGCTGGAGGTGCTGGTTGCCCAGGCGGTGGTGCAGGCCGAGGCGGGCATCGGGATCATCGCGCCGTCGGACATGATGGACGGGCGGGTGGGCGCGATCCGGGCGGCGCTGGACCGGCGCGGGCTGATCCATACGCGCATCATGGCCTATTCGGCGAAATACGCGTCCGCCTTCTACGGGCCCTTCCGCGATGCCGTGGGCTCGGGCGGAGCGCTGAAGGGCGACAAGCGCACCTACCAGATGGACCCGGCCAATTCCGACGAGGCGCTGCGCGAGGTGGCGGCCGATCTGGCCGAAGGCGCGGACATGGTGATGGTCAAGCCCGGCATGCCCTATCTCGACATCCTCCAGCGGGTGAAGGAGCACTTCTCGGTGCCGACCTTCGCCTATCAGGTGAGCGGCGAGTACGCGATGATCGCGGCCGCGGCGCAGAACGGCTGGATCGACCGGGAGCGGGCGATGATGGAAAGCCTGATGAGCTTCCGCCGCGCGGGCGCGGACGGCGTGCTCACCTATTTCGCGGTGGATGCCGCGAAGCGGCTGCGCGCCGGCTGAACCGGCGCGCGGGGTGGCTGCCGCCCGCCGGGGCACCGGCCGGACCGGTGCCCCGGGGGCGCGTCGTCACATCGCCGCGCGGCGACGGCCCTGGCGCGGCGGCGTCGGCACGTCGGCCGGCGCGCTGAAGGCGGTGCGGAGCGCCTCGCCCACCTGACGCTGGGCCTGCTTGGCCTTGGTCAGCACCGCGTCGGCCCCGAAGAACTCGTGGGTCACACCGGGATAAACCGTGTGCGTGACGGGCACGTTGGCCGCGCGCAGCTTGTCCGCCAGTCGGTCGCCGTCAGAGGCCAGCGGGTCGATCTCGGCATTCACCAGCAGCACGGGCGGCAGGCCCGCGAGGTCGGCGCGGCCGACGATGTCCAGGCGCGGGTCCTGCAGCTGCGCGGGGCCGGTCGTGTAGTTGGCGACGAACCACTGGATCATCGGCTTGTTCAGCGGCTTGGCGTTGGCGAAGCGGGTGTAGGAGGGCGTCTCCAGGTCCACGCCGCCGACGGGGTAGATCGCGACCACCGTGCGCGGGGCAACCAGGCGCCGGTCGCGCGCGAAGATGGCGGCGTTCAGGGCGAGGTTGCCGCCCGCGCTCTCGCCCACGATGGCCAGGCGGTTCGGGTCGCCGCCGATCGCGGCGGCGTTGGTGACCAGCCAGGCATAGGCGAGGTTGGCGTCGTCATGCGCGCCGGGGAAGCGGACCTCGGGCCCCTGGCGGTAGTGGACGGAGACCACGATGGCCTCGGCCTCGGCGCAGAGGGCGCGGGCGGAGGCGTCGTAGGTCTCGATGTCGGCGATGACCCAGCCGCCACCGTGGAAGTAGAGGATCACGGGCAAGGGGCCGCTCGAGCGCGTGATGGGGCGGTAGATGCGCGCCTGCAGCGCGTTCGGCACCGTGGTCAGCGCCAAGTCCTGCTGGCTGTTGATCGGGCGCTGGGGATTGATGTTCTGCTGCTCCAGCGCGCGGGCGCGCACCGCGTCGGCCAGGCTCGGCTGCTGGCGGGCCTGGGCGGCGCCGAGCGTCTCGATCGGCAGGGGGTTCAGCCGGGCGTAGCTTTCCAGCAGCGACAGCATCTCGGGGTCGGCGCGGCCGGTCGGGTCGGCGTTCATCGCCATCTGGCGGGCGGCGGGGGCACAGGCGGCGGCAAGGCCAGCCAGGCCGAAGGGCAGCATCATCGCCCCCCGGCGGGAAAGAGTCGTCATGTGGGGTTCTTCTCCAACGGCCCGGGTGGGCACTGCCGGCAGGAACGTCACGCTGACGGTGCAGTTGCCGGCCCCCTCCTGCGGCCTCCGCCGCGTTCAGCCCTCCGGAACGGCCTTGAGGAGAAAGCCCGCGACCAGTTCGGTTTGTCCGGAATCCATCAGGGCGGGAGCATGGCCGCAGCCGGCGACGGTGACGAGCTGGGTCGCCGGGCGGCCGGCCATGGCGGTGGCGGTGCTCTCCTCCAGCAGGTCGCTCTCGGCGCCGCGCAGAACCAGGACGGGACAGCGGATGGCGTTCCAGAGGGCCCAGAGGTCCACATCCGCGACCGGCCCGGCCATGGGGGCGGCGATCGCGGGGTCGTAGTGCAGCACGGTCCGGCCCTCGGGCGTGCGGCGGGCGCTGGTTTCGGCCAGGTGGCGCCAGGCGGCATCGGGCAGGTTGCCGAAGGGGGCGTGGACCAGGCGGAGATGGGTCTCCACCTCCTCGATCCCCGCGAAGTCGTGGGACAGGGCGAGATAGGCCGCGATGCGCTGCAGGGCCGCGGCGGGGATGAAGGGGCCGATGTCGTTCAGCACCATCCGCCGGGGCCCGGCACCGGGGGTCGCGGCCACCGCCATGCCGATGAGCCCGCCCATGGAGGTGCCCACCCAGTCGTAGGGCCGGCCGAGCCGGGCCAGGAACTGGTGGAAGGCCATGGCGTAGTTGGGCACGGCATAAAGGCTGCCGTCGGGCAGCCAGTCGCTGAAGCCGCGGCCGAAGACGTCCGGGCAGATCACGCGGCGCCCGGCGCGGGCGAGGCGGGTGGCCAGGGCGTCGAAGTCCCGGCCCGTCCGGGTCAGGCCGTGGACGCAGAGAATGGGGTCGCCCTCCGGCGGCCCCCATTCGAACCAGCGCAGGGTCGCCTCCAGCGAGCCAAGGCGGGCGCGGAAGGCGCCCGGCCGGGGCTGCTCGCGGGGCGGCTCAGGCCGCGCCATCGGACCGCAGCTTCGCAATGGCGTCCGCGTCGAGGCCGAGGCGCGCCAGCACCTCCTCCGTGTGCTGGCCGAGCACGGGGGCGGCGCTGCGGTAGGAGGGCGGCGTGGCGGAAAGGCGCACGGGGTTGGCGATCACCTGCACGCGCTCGCCGCTGGCGTGGTCCATCTCCACGATCACCTCGCGCGCCTGCACGTGCGGATCGGCGAACACGTCCTTGAGGGTGTTGATGGGGCCGCAGCCGATCTTGGCCGCTTCCAGCGCCTCGACCCATTCCTTGGTGGTGCGGGTGCGCATCACGGGGGTGAGGGTGTCGGTGACGAGCTGGCGGTTCTCCACGCGCTTCGCGTTGGTGGCGAAGCGAGGATCGGCGAGCAGCGCCTCCTGGCCGGTGAGCTTGCAGAAGCGCTCAAAGGTCGGGTCGTTGCCGACCGAGAGAACGATGTAGCCGTCCTGCGAGGGAAACACCTGGTAGGGCACGATGTTGGGGTGCTGGTTGCCCAGCCGGGCCGGGTTCTCGCCGGTGGCCAGAAAGTTCATGCCCTGGTTCGCGAGCCAGGCGACATGCGTGTCGAGCATGCCGATGTCGATGCGCTGGCCCTGGCCGGTGCTGTTGCGGTGGTTCACCGCCGCCAGCACGCCGATGCAGCCGTAGAGGCCGGCGAAAAGGTCGGCCACGGGGATGCCGACCTTCTGCGGCTCACCATTGATCTCCCCGGTGAGCGACATCACGCCTCCCATGGCCTGGATCAGCGCGTCGTAGCCGGGGCGCGGAGCATAGGGGCCGGTCTGCCCGAAGCCGGTGATGGAGCAGTAGATCAGGCGGGGGTAGCGGTCCTTCAGGTCCTCCCAGGCCAGGCCGTACTTGGCGAGGGCGCCGACCTTGAAGTTCTCGACGAGAATGTCGCACTCGGCGAGCAGCCGGTGGACGATCTCCTGCCCCTCGGGCCTGGCGATATCGAGCGTGACCGACTTCTTGTTGCGGTTCACGCCGACGAAATAGGCGCTCTCGGTGGTCTTCGGCACGTAGGGGGGCGCGAAGCCACGGGTGTCGTCGCCGGCGCCGGGGCGCTCGATCTTGATGACCTCGGCACCGAGGTCGCCCAGCATCTGCGTGCAGGTGGGGCCGGCGAGGACGCGAGTGAGGTCGAGCACCTTCAGCCCGGCCAGCGCGCCGGGCGCGAATTGGGGCGCCACGCTCAGGATGCCTTGGCCGGGCGCGTCTTGTCCTTGCGGACGGGCAGGGCCTTGGGCGGCGCGAGCAGGGCGTCGACGCCGCCCGAACGCACCACCGTGCCGCCGCGGGCGAAGGCCTCGTGGTTCCGCTCGATCTCGTCGCGCTCGTAGAGATAATTGACCATCAGTCCGTAGGATTCCTGCATGCCGCGGGGCGCGGTGTTGCCCAGCCAGTTGATCCGCTCGAGCCTTGCGCCGTTGCCGAGGTGGAAGCGCGCCACGGGGTCCATGCGCTCGCCCGGGCGCTCGCCGGTGCCGGTGAGGTACTCGGCGCAGAGCCGCATCAGGGGCGCGCGCAGCCCTTCGGCCCGGGCGGATTCGCGCCACCATTCCGGCTCGGAGAGCGGCAGCGCGAGCTCGCCGTCGGCGGCGCCATCGGCGATGCGCTTGTCCAGCCAGCGCCGGAAGCCGGGAATGGGCGAAAGGGTGGAGAAGCGGACGAGCTGCGGGAGTTCCGCCTTGAGGTCCTCCACCACCTGCTTGATCAGGAAGTTGCCGAAGGAGATGCCGCGCAGGCCCTCCTGGCAGTTCGAGATGGAGTAGAAGATGGCGGTATCGGCCTCCGCCGCCCGGGCCTCGGCGCCAGCCTCCCCTTCCGCCTCCAGCAAAGGCTGCACCGCGGCGGACAGGCCCTGCACGAGCGCCACCTCCACGAAGATCAGCGGCTCGTCCGGAAGCGACGGGTGGAAGAAGCCGTAGCAGCGGCGGTCGGCGGCGAGGCGGCGGCGCAGGTCGTGCCAGCCGGCGATCTCGTGCACGGCCTCGTAGCGGATGATCTTCTCCAGCACCGCGGCGGGCGTCTGCCAGTCGATGCGGCGGAGCTGGAGGAAGCCGCGGTTGAACCAGGAAACGAAAAGGTGGTGCAGGTCGGATTCCAGCGGCTTGAGCGCCGGCTCCGTCCGCATCTCCTGCAGAAGCTGACGGCGCAGCTCCACCAGGGCCGCGGTGCCGCCCGGGGACATGTTCATGCGGCGCAGCAGCTCCTGCCGCGGCGGCTCGGCGCAGCGGGACAGGTGGGCGGCGTTGGCCGGGCTGGGGTCGGACAGGTAGGCCAGCGCCGCCTCCCGCAGGGAGTCGGGCTTCGGGCCGAAGCTGGTGGCCATGAAAAGGTGGAACGCGGCGCGGTCGGCGGGGGCGAGGTCGCGCAGCGCGCCCATCACCTCCCGCGCGACGGCGGCGCCGGAGGCCTCCCCGCGCTCGGTCAGCAGGGCTTCCACCAGGCTCTTCGCGCGGTCCAGCGGGGGGATGGAATCGCTGGGGACGGAGGCGAAAAGGCGGCCGCGGTCGGCAATGGAGGACCAGAGCCGCTCGATCCAGGAGCGGGCGGCGGCGGGGGCGGCCTCGGCCTGGGCGTCCTGCTCGGGCGCCTCCCGGTCGACGGTCGTCACGGCCTCTGACATGTATCTCTCCGGTGCGGGGCCCGCGGCCATGGGGCCGGGGCGGGTCTGGCCCCCCGGTTCCGAGGCCGGGGCGCGATCGCCCGCAGATTGGCCGGGCGGGGCGAAGCGGGCAAGGCACGCTTCCGCCAGGGCGCCGGCGCGCTTGCGGCCCGGGGCCGGCGGGGGCACCCTCCCCCGCCTTTTCCGGAGGAAACACCATGCTCGACCGCCCGCATCCCACGCCAGAGGCGCCCACCACCGACCCCTTCGTGCTGGCCAAGGCGCTCTCCGGGCAGCACTTCATCGGGGGGCGCTACGTGCCGGCGCGCTCGGGCAAGACCTTTGCCGTGGTGAACCCCGCGACCGGCCAGGAGGTGGCGGCCGCGGCCGAGGGTGACGCCGCCGACGTCGACGCGGCGGTGCAGGACGCGGCGCGCGCCCAGAAGGAATGGGCCAGGACCCCCGCGCGCAAGCGCGGCGCGCTGGTGGCGCAATGCGCCGCCGTGATCCGCGCCCATGTGGAGGAGCTGGGCCGGCTGATCGCGCTGGAAACCGGCAAGGCGCTGCGCACCGAGAGCCGCGTGGAGGCGAACACCGTCGCCGACATCCTGGAGTTCTTCGGCGGCCTGGGCGGCGAGCTGAAGGGCGAGAGCGTGCCCTTCGCGCCCGACGTGCTGTCGGTGACGGTGCGCGAGCCGCTGGGCGTGGTGGGCGCCATCATCCCCTGGAACGTGCCGATGCTGCTGATGGCGCTGAAGGTCGCGCCCGCGCTGGTGGCCGGCAACGCCGTGGTGGTGAAGAGCGCCGAGGAGGCGCCGCTGGCGGTGCTCCGCATCTGCGAGCTGATGAACCGCATCCTGCCGGCAGGCGTGTTCAACATGGTCTCGGGCTTCGGCCCCGAATGCGGCGCGCCGCTGGTGGAGCACCCCAGGGTCCGCAAGGTGACCTTCACCGGCTCGGTCGAGACCGGAAAGATCGTCTACCGCGCGGCCGCGGAGAAACTGATTCCGGTGACGCTGGAGCTGGGTGGCAAGTCGCCCATGATCGTCTTCGCCGACTGCGACTTCGAGAAGACGCTGGCCGGCGCCATCACCTCCATGCGCTTCACCCGCCAGGGGCAGAGCTGCACGGCGGCCAGCCGCATCTACGTGGAGCGCCCGATCTTCCAGCGCTTCGTGGACGCCATGGCCGAGCGCGTGGACCAGATGGTGATGGGCGACCCGCTGGACGAGAGGACGGACATCGGCACCATCATCTCCGAGGGCCAGTTCGAGAAGGTGAAGTCCTTCATCGACGAGGGCGTGGCCACCGCCGGCGCGAACGGGCGCGCCTGCTCCGCCATGCCGACCGACCCCGCGCTGAAGAAGGGGCTCTTCATCCGCCCCTACATCTTCACGGGCCTGGACAAGGACAGCCGCCTGGTGCGCGAGGAGATCTTCGGCCCCGTCACCTGCGTGATGCCCTTCGACGACCCCGAGGCGGTGCTGGCCGAGGCGAATGACAGCGACTACGGGCTGGCGGCCAGCTTGTGGACCAACAACCTCAAGGTCGGGCTGAACCTGGCACACAAGCTGGAGGCCGGGCTGGTGCAGATCAACCAGAACCTGGTGGTGCAGGCGAACCTTTCCTATGGCGGGGTGAAGTCCTCCGGCCTGGGCAAGGAGGCCTCGCTGGAGGCGATGCTGGAGCACTTCACCCACAAGAAGACCATCATGGTGAACATGGGCTGATGGCCCGGCCACCCCGGCGCCGGGCGCCGGGGTGGCCGTCATTGTGCTGACCGGCCGGTCATGATTAAGCTTTCTCCAGAATGGCGCACCCAAGCGCCCTCGGGAGGAACACGATGCCACCAACCCCCTGGCGCCTGCCACTTGCCTGCGCCCTGACCCTCGCGATCTCCCTGCCCGCCCTCGCTCAGCAGCCCGCGCCGGCCGCCGCGGCTCCCGCCGCCTCACCCTCCTGGGCCCAGGGCCGCGGCGCGGAGCAGGCGAACAGCCCGCTGGCGCCGCACTCGCCACGGCTGACCGCGACGCCCGCCGACCGCATTCCCGTCGATGCCATCCGGCTGCCCGCGGGCTTCCGCGCCGAACTCTGGGCGTCCGGCATGCCCGGCGCGCGCATGATGACGCGCGGCGAGGACGGCACCGTCTATGTCGGCACGCGCACCATCGGGCGCGTTTACGCGATCAAGGACGAGGGCGGCACGCGCACGCCGCGGGTGCTGGCCCAGCGCCTGGACAATCCGAACGGCGTGGCCGTGCGGGACGGCTCGCTTTACGTCATCGCGATCAACCGCGTGCTGCGCTACGACAACATCGCGCAGAACCCCAACGCGGAGCCCGTGGACCTGACCCAGGCCTTCGCGCTTCCGACCGAGGCGCATCACGGGTGGAAGTTCGCGTCCTTCGGGCCGGACGGCAAGCTGTACATGAACATCGGCGCGCCCTGTAACGTCTGCGACATCGACGAGAACAAGCATGCCCTGATCGTGCGCTTCAACCCGGACGGCTCGGGGCGCGAGGTGGTCGGGCGCGGCGTCCGCAACTCGGTGGGCTTCGACTGGCAGCCGGGCACGGGCGTGCTCTACGCCAGCAACAACGCGCGGGACTGGGTGAGCAACGAGGTGCCGCAGGACACGCTGCACCGGCTGAACCGCGTGGGCGAGCACCACGGCTTTCCCTTCTGCTCGGGCGAGGCCTGGCAGGACCCCGGCCATGCCGGGCGGGTGTGCTCAGAGTTCCCCGCGCCCGTGGCGATGCTGGGCTCGCACACCGCGCCGCTCGGCATGCGCTTCTACGGCGGCACCATGTTTCCCGAGAACTACCGCGGCCGCGCCTTCGTCGCCCGCCACGGCTCCTGGAACCGCGACGCCAAGAGCGGCTTCGACGTGGTGACCGTGACGCTCAATGCCGACGGCTCGCGTGGCACGGTGGAGCCCTTCCTGACGGGGCTGCTGGACAGCGGCGACAACAGCTTCAAGGGCCGGCCGACGGACGTGATGGTGATGCCCGACGGCTCCATGCTGGTGTCGGACGAGCTGAACGGCGCGATCTACCGCATCTCCTACGCCCGGTGACCGGGTTGCGGATGATGCTCGCGGGGGGGCTGGCGCTTGCGCTGGCCCTTCCCGCTTCCGGGACCCTTGCCGCCGATGCCGCGCGGGGCGCGGCACTGGCCGAGGAGCGGAACTGCGGCGCCTGCCACGGCGCGCGCGGCGTCTCGGCCATCGAGAACATCCCCTCGCTCGCCGGGCAGCAGCCGGAGTTCATCGCGCTGCAGCTCGTGCTGTTCCGCGAGGGGCTGCGCGACGTGCCGCCGATGGAGGCACCGTCCTCGGGGCTGACGGACGAGCAGGTGGAGGATCTGGCCGCGCATTTCGCCTCCCTCCCCCACGCGCCGCCCGAGGACCGGGCGCCGCGCAACGCCGAGGCCTTCGCGCGCGGCGAGGCGCTGGCGGGGCCGCTGCGCTGCGGAATATGCCACCGCGCCGACCTTTCCGGGCAGAACCAGGTGCCGCACATCGCGGCGCAGCGGGAGGATTTCCTGGCGGAGTCCCTGCGCGCCTACCGCGACGACAAGCGGCGCGGCTCCGACACGCAGATGAACGGCGTGGTGCAGGGGCTGAGCGACGCCGACATCGCGGCGCTCGCGCATTACGTGGCCCAGCGCTGACCGTCAGACCGCGGCCTTCGCCCCCATCTCGCGATAGGTGAAATCCGGGGGGGCCGCGGCCGCTTCCCGCACCGCGAGGTCCAGCAGGTGGTGGTGGGGGGAGAGGGAGCAGGCAGGATCCGTGCTGGCGGCGTCCCCGGTGAGCGCGAAGGCCTGGCAGCGGCAGCCGCCCCAGTCGACCTCGGCGCGCTCACAGCCCCGGCAAGGCTCGGGCATCCAGTCGGTGCCGCGGAAGCGCCCGAAGGCTTCGGAACCGCTCCAGGCTTCGGCGAGCGATGTGTCCCGCACATTGGGAAAATCAAAGCCGGGCAGGCTTTCGGCGGCGTGGCAGGGCAGCACCTTTCCGGCCGGGGAAACAGCGAGGAAGCTGCGGCCCCATCCGCCCATGCAGGCCTTGGGGCGGTGCGCGTGGTAGTCCGGCACGACGTAGTCGATCACCAGGCGGCCGTGCAGGGCGCGACGCGCCTCGGCGACCGTTGCCGTTGCCGCGTCAAGCTGCTGGCGGCCCGGCAGCAGAGCGTCGCGGTTGCGGAGCGCCCAGCCGTAATACTGCACATGCGCCACCTCCAGCCGCCCGGCGCCGAGTTGCAGGGCGAGGTCGATCAGGGCCGGCAGGCGGTCCAGGTTCTGGCGGTGGACCACGGCGTTCAGCGTCAGGGGCAGGCCGGCTTCCCGCACCTCCGCGGCGAAGCGGAGCTTTCGCGCATGGCCCCCGGAAAGACCGCCGATGCGGTCGGCCGAGGCCTCCTCGGCGTCCTGCACGGAAAGCTGGACATGATCCAGCCCGGCGGCGGCCAATGCCCGCAGGCGCGCGGCATCGAGAAGCACGCCGGAGGTGATGAGGTTGCTGTAGAGGCCGGCGGCGGCGGCGTGCGCGACGATCTCGGCCAGGTCGCGCCGCGCCGCGGGCTCTCCGCCGGACAGGTGGAGCTGGAGCACGCCCAGGCTCGCGGCCTCCCGGAAGACACGGCCCCAGGTGGCGGCGTCCAGTTCCGCCGAGGCGCGGGAAAGCTCCGTCGGGTTCGAGCAGTAAGGGCAGCGCAGCGGGCAGCGGTGGGTGAGTTCCGCGAGCAGGCCGAGAGGGGCGGGCGGCGCGCTCACGCCGCCACCACGCCGCGTCCCGCAAGGTCGCGCAGAAGGGCGAGCACGTCCGCCTCGATCGCCGGGCGCGGGGCGTCGTAGCGGGCGGCGAGATCGTCCACGATGGCGTCCACGCTGCGGGCACCGTCCAGCAGGCGGAGAATTTCCAGTGCGATCTCGTCGGGCACGAACAGGCGTTCGGGGCCGATCACCACCCAGCGGGCGCGCGTGGCGTCCTCGCGCAGGCGCATGCCCCGGGCCAGGCGCAGGACGGTGGCGCCCTCCACCGTCATGCCGGCGCGGCCGTGAGCGCTTCGGGCACGAAGGCGCCGGGGGGCGGCAGGCCCGGGGAAACATAGGCGTGGTGCAGGGCGTCGAGCTGGGCCCAGAGAAGGTCGCACTTGAAGCGCAGCGCCGCCATGACCTCCTCCTGCTGCGCCCGCGTCCGGGCTTCCCGCGCCACGTAATCGAGCGCGAAGGCGACGTCCTGCGGCGCCTGGGTCAGGCGCGGGGTGAAATAGGCGAGCGTGTTCTCGTCCACGAAGTCATAGGCGCGGAGCATGCCGCTGACCCGCTCGGAGATGATGGCGGGGGAGAACATCTCGGTGAGCGAGGAGGCAACGGCCTCCAGCACCGTGCGCTCGCGGACGAAGTGCACATAGGCGTCCACCGCGAAGCGCGTGGCGGGGAGGAGACCGGCCAGGGACGTGACATAGGCTTCGTCCAGCCCCAGGCCGCCGGTGAGGCGGAGCCAGCGCTCCACGCCGCCGGGCTTGCTGCCGTCGCCGTCATGGTCCTCCAGCCGCCGGCGCCACTCCCGCCGGAGGTCCGTGGTGGGCAGCCGGGCAAGGAGGCTGGCGTCCTTCGCGGGGATGCTGGCCTGGTAGTAGTAGCGGTTCAGCGCCCAGGCCTGGACCTGCCCCTTGTTGAGGTGGCCACCGTGCAGCAGCCGGTGGAAGGGGTGGAGGCTGTGGTAGCGCTCGGCGCCGATCGCGCGCAGGCGGAACTCCAGCTCCTCGCGCGAAAGCGGGGGTCCGCTCATGCTGGCCCGGCGCGGACGGCCGGCGGGGTGGGCTGCACGAAAAGTTCCATTCCGTCCTCCGCGACCTCCCATCCGGCGGCCCCGGCCAGCGCGCGCTCCGGGCTGTCGGCGAGGAGAAGGGGGTTGGTGTTGTTGAGATGAACCAGGACGCGCCGGCGCACGCCGAGATCCCGGAAGGCGGCGATCACGCCGCCCGGCCCGTCCACGCTCATATGGCCCATGCGGGCACCGGTTTTCACCCCTGCGCCGGTGCGCCGCATCTCGTCGTCGCGCCACAGGGTGCCGTCGAACAGCACAAGGGCCGCACCACGGAGACGCTCGCACAGGGCCGGGGTCATGGCGGCACAGCCCGGGATGAAGAAGGCGGGCGGGGCATCGCCCGCGCGGATCGAAAGGCCGATCGTGCTGCCCTCCTCCTCGTGCCCGGGATCGGCGCCCTCCTCAAGGAAGAGCGGGATCTTGCCTGGCACGGAGAAGGCCTCGACCGTCAGGCCCAGAGGCTCTCCGGCCGCGTCCTCCAGTTCCGTCTCGCCCACGGCGAGCGGCCGGCGGGGAACGAGGCCGGGATCGAGGACCCGGAAGATGGGGTTCGCCGCGAGCACCGCCAGCGCCTGCGGCGCGGCGTAGAGCGCGAAGGGGTGGCGCTCCCGGAGCGAAAGAAGGCCGGCCACCGTGTCCACCTCCGCCCCGGTCAGCACGGCGGCGGCGATGGGGGAATGGCGGACCTGCCCGGGCGCGGGGTGCGGGTGAAGGGCTGGGGTGGCCGCGATCTGGGCGGTGAGTTCCGGCGCGGCGTTGAGCAGAACCCATCGCCGCCCATCCGCGCTGGCGGCCAGGGAACACTGGGTGCGGGGGCGGGCGGCAGGATCACCGGCGCGCGCGCGCAGGCAGCCCGGGCCGGCGGAGTTCCATTGCGGAAACCCACCGCCCGCCGCCGAGCCAAGCACGATCAGCCGGAGCATGGCATCCGGGGCATGAAGGGTTCGCGGTGGTCGAAGCCCCCGGCCTGCCGGCCGGGGGAGAACGGCATCAGACCTCGGCGCAGGCGTAGGAGTTGATTTCCATGGCAACCGAGATCTCGACGATCTTGGGGGTCTTCCAGGTCATTGCGTTCTTCCTCATTGTTTGGCTGGGCGGGTTGGCGCCGCCTCCATTCGGGCGGATTTGGCGGCCCGCGTCAACGGCAATGGCGCCGCGCCTTACACGACGCGGCGGAGCGGGCGCGCGAGAAGCAGAAGCGCCGCCCCGGCCAGCACCAGCGGAATGGCGGCCAGCGACCAATCATGCCGGGCCATGGCGGCGATTGCGAGGGGCGCGACGACCGAGCCGGCATTGTTGCACTGGACCAGGAGGCCGAGCGCCGGGCCGGTGAGCGAGGGCGAGCCGACCGAGCGCGGTGCCAGCGCGAAAAGCGAGGCGGGAACCACCCC
>Ga0210040_10001195_pt1 | contig 40017 bp, 40 predicted proteins | sample CryGeyCG12114_NA_FD_185462 | JGI IMG/M metagenome (GOLD analysis project Ga0210040, IMG submission 185462) | Groundwater microbial communities from aquifer - Crystal Geyser CG19_WC_8/21/14_NA (SPAdes) (version 2) | ecosystem: Environmental > Aquatic > Deep subsurface > Groundwater | place: USA... | reverse complement strand
GGCCGAGCAGCACCAGCCCCACGGCCAGCGCCTTGCCGAGCAGCAGCCCGCTGCGGCCCAGCGGGGTGGCCGCGAGCCGCTCGAGGACGCCGTAGCGCCGCTCGAACCCGGTGGCGATCGCGACCGAGGTGAACGCGGACGACCAGACCGCCAGGCCCAGCACGGACGGGGCCGCCGCGGCCAGCGGGACGAAGCGACCGCGCGTGGCCGCCGCGAGGACCAGGATCGCGAGCGGGATGACGAGGGCGAGCAGCAGCTGCTCGCCGTTGCGGACCAGGAGCCGGACCTCGGTCAGGGCGTGCCGCAGGACGCGTCGTCCGGCCGGCGCGGCCCCCGGTGCCGGGGTGAGGTCGAGCACCCTGCTGACCTCGGGTGCGGTGGCGGGCGTGGTCATCCGACCACCCCGTGCGTACGGGCCAGGAACACGCTCTCGAGGCTCTCCCCGTCGGCCGTCAGCTCGTCGACCGTGCCGGCGGCGGCGACCCGGCCCCGGTCGATCATCCAGACCTGGTCGGCCAGCGCGGCCGCCTCGTCCATGGCGTGGGTCGTCAGCACGATCGAGACGCCGGCCGTCCGCAGCTCGCGCAGCAGCTCCCACGTCGCGCGCCGGGCGTGCGGGTCCATGCCCGCCGTCGGCTCGTCCAGGAACACCAGCCGCGGCCGGCCGACCAGCGCGCCGGCGAGGTTGACCGCCTGCTGCTGACCGCCGGACAGCCGCCGGTAGGGCGTCCGCGCGTACGAGCCGATGCCGAGGCGCGCGACCAGCGCGTCCACGTCGAGGGGATGGGCGTAGAGGGAGGCCAGGTAGCGCAGCAGCTCACCCGCCCGGACGCCCGACCAGGCACCCGTGCTCTGGGGCATCAGGCCGACCGCGGCCGTGACCTCGGCCGACCCGGGCACGAGGCCGAGCACGCGGACGTCGCCGCCGTCGGGTCGGACGAGGCCCGTGCAGCAGCGCAGCAGCGTGGTCTTGCCGGCCCCGTTCGGTCCGAGCACGGCGGTGAGAGCGCCCGTCCGGGCGGTGAGGCTGAGGCCGTCGAGCACCGACGTCGCGCCGAAGCGGACCGTGAGGTCCCGCACCTCCAGCGCGGGCGCGGTCGGGCTGGGCACCGTCGGAGTCTAGGTCGCGGGGCGTCGGGCCGCGCCCGCGCAGCGACCCGGGGGCGCGTCGCGTGAGGGCTGTCACGCCGGCCGGCCGTACCCCCTCCACAATGGGCCGATGGACCTGCCCGTGATGCCGCCGGTCGCGCCGATGCTGGCCAAGGCGGTCAAGACCATCCCGACCGGCGACCTGACCTACGAGCCGAAGTGGGACGGGTTCCGCTCGGTCATCTTCCGCGACGGCGACGAGGTGGAGATCGGCAGCCGCAACGGCAAGGCGATGACGCGCTACTTCCCCGAGGTGGTGGAGGCGGTCAGGGCGAGCTTTCCGCCGCGTGCGGTGGTGGACGGCGAGATCATCGTCGTCGACCCGACGGGGGTGCGGCTCGACTTCGAGACCCTCCAGCAGCGCATCCACCCCGCGGTGAGCCGGGTGACCCGGCTCGCCCACGAGACCCCGGCGAGCTTCGTCGCGTTCGACCTGCTCGCCCTGGGCGACGAGGACTGGACCGGGCGCCCGTTCGCGGAGCGACGAGCCGCGCTGGAGGAGGCGCTCGCCCAGGCCCGGCCGCCCGTGCACCTGACCCGGGTGACGAACGACCCCTCGGTGGCCCAGGACTGGTTCACCCAGTTCGAGGGGGCCGGGCTGGACGGGGTCGTGGCCAAGCCGCGGCAGCTGCGCTACTCGCCCGACAAGCGGGTGATGTTCAAGATCAAGCACGAACGGACGGCGGACTGCGTCGTCGCCGGCTACCGGGTGCACAAGAGCGGCCCGGACAGCATCGGCTCGCTGCTGCTCGGCCTCTACGACGGGGCCGGGGAGCTCGCGTCGGTCGGGGTGATCGGTGCCTTCCCTGCCGCCCGACGCAAGGAGCTGTTCACCGAGCTGCAGCCGCTGGTCACGACCTTCGACGACCACCCCTGGGCCTGGGCCAGGCAGGAGGAGGGCACCCGCACCCCCCGGGCCTCCGAGCAGAGCCGGTGGAACAACGGCAAGGACCTCTCCTTCACCCCGCTGCGCCCCGACCTCGTGGTCGAGGTCCGCTACGAGCACATGGAGGGTGAACGGTTCCGCCACATGGCGCAGTTCAACCGGTGGCGGCCCGACCGCGACCCGCTCTCGTGCACGTACGAGCAGCTGGAGGAGCCGGTGCGCTACGACCTCGCCGACGTCCTGGGGTAAGGCCCGCCTTGGTTGAACCGTCTGCGAATAAGAGCACACTGGCATTGTGAAAAGCGTGGAGCAGGCGCCTCGGGAGGTGTCCGGCGAGGAGCCGGACGTCGACCTGAGCGCCCCCACGCGCCAGCGCGTCGCCCGCTCGGTCCTCGAGCACGGACCGTCGACCGCCGCCGAGCTCTCCAGCCGTCTCGGGCTCACCGCGGCGGGCGTGCGGCGCCACCTCGACGGCCTCGTCGAGCAGGGCCTGCTGACCTCGCAGGAGCAGCGCGTGTACGGCGCCCGCGGTCGTGGCCGTCCGGCCCGGGTCTTCGTGCTCACCGAGGCCGGCCGGGACAGCTTCGGGGCCGGCTACGACGACCTCGCCGTCCAGGCGCTCGAGTTCCTCGCCGCCACCGCCGGGCCCGACGCGGTCGCGCAGTTCGCGCAGGCCCGGTTCGCCGGGCTCGAGGAGCACGTCCGGCAGTCGCTGGCCGACGCCCACGACGAGACCCCGGCGCAGACCCTGGTGAGGACGCTGTCCGCGGAGGGGTACGCCGCCTCGCTGCGACCCGCGGCCGCCGGCGAGCAGCTGTGCCAGCACCACTGCCCGGTCGCCCACGTGGCCGAGCGCTTCCCGCAGCTGTGCGACGCGGAGACCGAGGCCTTCTCCCGCCAGCTCGGCGTGCACGTGCAGCGCCTCGCCACGATCGCCCACGGCGACGGCGTCTGCACGACCCACATCCCCCGAACCATCCCGGCGAGCACCGCGGGACCGGCACGGACGTCCGCACCAGCGTCATCCGCACCGACGTCACCATCGACATCACCACTGACATCACAGCCGCGAGCCGGAACATCCGGCTCCGGCCCGGACTTGAACCATCAGACGGCTTCATCCATGCAGGGCCCCGATCACGAGGAGCACGCGATATGACCGACATCCTTGACCAGAGCGCCGTCGCCACCGGACCGGTTGCTGGTCCTAGCGCCCCGGGCACCGGGCAGAGCCAGGACGAGCACCTCGACGCGCTCGGCCGCTACCGCTTCGGCTGGTCGGACTCCGACGTCGCGGGCTCGACCGCCAAGCGCGGGCTCAGCACCGCCGTCGTCGAGAACATCTCCGCGCTCAAGAGCGAGCCCCAGTGGATGCTCGACCTGCGCCTCAAGGGCCTCAAGCTCTTCGACCGCAAGCCGATGCCGGCCTGGGGTGCGGAGCTCGACGGGATCGACTTCGACAACATCAAGTACTTCGTGCGCTCGACCGAGAAGCAGGCCGCGACCTGGGACGACCTGCCGGCCGACATCAAGAACACGTACGACAAGCTCGGCATCCCCGAGGCGGAGAAGGCGCGCCTCGTGTCCGGCGTCGCTGCCCAGTACGAGTCCGAGGTCGTCTACCACAAGATCAACGAGGAGCTCGAGAAGCAGGGCGTCATCTTCCTCGACACCGACACCGCGCTGAAGGAGTACCCGGAGCTGTTCGCCGAGTACTTCGCCACGGTCATCCCGGTCGGGGACAACAAGTTCTCCGCGCTGAACTCGGCGGTCTGGTCCGGCGGCTCGTTCATCTACGTCCCCAAGGGCGTGCACGTCGAGATCCCGCTGCAGGCCTACTTCCGGATCAACACCGAGAACATGGGCCAGTTCGAGCGGACGCTGATCATCGTCGACGAGGACGCCTACGTGCACTACGTCGAGGGCTGCACCGCGCCGATCTACTCCTCCGACTCGCTGCACTCCGCGGTCGTGGAGATCGTGGTCAAGAAGGGCGCCCGCTGCCGCTACACGACCATCCAGAACTGGTCGAACAACGTCTACAACCTCGTCACCAAGCGCGCCACCTGCGAGGAGGGCGCGACGATGGAGTGGATCGACGGCAACATCGGCTCCAAGGTCACGATGAAGTACCCGGCGGTCTACCTCATGGGTGAGCACGCCCGCGGCGAGACCCTCTCCATCGCCTTCGCCGGCGAAGGTCAGCACCAGGACGCCGGCTCCAAGATGGTCCACTGCGCGCCGTACACGTCGAGCTCGATCATCTCCAAGTCGGTCGCCCGCGGCGGTGGCCGCACCTCGTACCGCGGTCTGGTGCAGGTGCAGGACGGCGCGCACCACTCGGCGTCGATCGTCAAGTGCGACGCGCTCCTGGTCGACTCGATCAGCCGCTCCGACACCTACCCCTACGTCGACGTCCGCGAGGACGACGTGTCGATGGCGCACGAGGCCACGGTCTCGAAGGTCAGCGACGAGCAGCTCTTCTACCTGATGAGCCGCGGGCTGGGCGAGGACGAGGCGATGGCCATGATCGTCCGCGGCTTCGTCGAGCCGATCGCCCGCGAGCTCCCGATGGAGTACGCCCTCGAGCTCAACCGCCTGATCGAGCTGCAGATGGAGGGCGCGGTCGGCTGACGCCGGCTCCGTCCCCGCTGCTCCGCCCGAGCCCGATCCACCCGAAGGAATACCTGACTTGTCCGTCCAGATCGACGCGCCCCTCGAGGTCGTGCCGGCCGCTGCTCCCGACGGCTCCGTCGCGGCGGTCTCCGGCGCGGTGGAGACGGTCTCGTCCCACCTGCACCCGGTCGCCTCGTACGACCTCGCCGACCACCCCCGCCCGACCGGGCGCGAGGAGGTGTGGCGGTTCACCCCGATCAAGCGCCTCCGCGGTCTGCTCGACGCCGAGGGCGCGGCGCACGGCGAGATCGACGTCGCCGTGGACGCTCCCGACCAGGTCGAGGTCCGTGCCATCAGCGCGGCCGAGGCCCGGGCGTACGAGGGTCCGGCTCCGGTCGACCGGATCGCGGCGCTCGCCGTCGCGAACGCCGACGGTGCCACGCTGGTGGAGGTGCCGGCCGAGGTCGAGCTGACCGAGCCGGTCTCGATCACGGTGACCGGTCAGGGCCTGGACGCGCCGGCGTTCCGCTCGCTGGTGATCAAGGTGGGCGCGTTCGCCAAGGCGACCGTCGTGCTGGAGCACCTGGGCTCGGGGGTGCTGGCGAGCTCGGTCGTCCTGCTCGTCGGCGACGGCGCCCGGGTCGACCTGGCGGGCCTGCAGCTGTGGGACGGCGACGCCGTGCACGCGGGCCACGTCGGCATCCGGGTCGGTCGGGACGCGCACGTCCGCACCCTGACCGCCTCGCTCGGCGGCGACCTCGTCCGGCTGGTGGAGACGGCGGAGTACGCGGGCCCCGGCGGCGAGATCGAGCAGCTCGGCGTCTACTTCGTCGACGCCGACCAGCACCTCGAGCACCGGCTCTTCGTGGACCACAACGCACCGCGCACGACGAGCAACGTCGACTACCGCGGGGCGCTGCAGGGTGCGGGCGCGCACTCCGTGTGGGTGGGCGACGTGCTCATCCGCAAGGTCGCCGAGGGCATCACCACGTACGAGTCCAACCGCAACCTGGTGCTCACCGACGGCTGCCGTGCCGACTCGGTGCCCAACCTCGAGATCGAGACCGGCGAGATCGCCGGGGCGGGCCACGCCTCGACCACCGGCCGCTTCGACGACGAGCAGCTCTTCTACCTGCGCAGCCGCGGCATCGACGAGGTCGAGGCCCGTCGGCTCGTCGTGCACGGCTTCTTCGCCGACATCATCCGCCGCATCGGGGTGCCGTCGGTCGAGGGTCGCCTGCTCGCGGCCGTCGAGGAGGAGCTCGCGGTCAACGTCGGAGCTCCCGCCTCGTCCAGCCGCAACGCCGACGACCAGACCGAGGCCGCCGCCGACCTCGAGGCGCCGATCGTCGCTCCCGAGCAGGTCGAGGGCCGCGACGCCGACGACGCCGGGCACCACGCCTTCGCCGCCGACGACGACCTGGCCGTGATCGCCAGGCAGCAGTCGTGAGCGCCCTCACGTCGACCGGACCGACCTCGTCCGGCTTCGTCCGGGCCTGCGCCGTCGGGGACGTCGCCCCCGACTCGGCCCTCGCGGTCGAGGTGGACGGCACCGAGGTCGCCATCGTCCAGAGCGAGGGACGCTTCTACGCCATCGCCGACGAGTGCTCGCACGCGTCGGTCCCGCTCTCGGAGGGTGACGTCGACGGCTGCACGCTCGAGTGCTACCTGCACGGCGCGCTCTTCGACCTCCGGACGGGGGAGCCCCTCGGGCTGCCCGCCACCGAGCCGGTGCCCGTCTACCGCTGCCGCGTCGCCGGTGACGACGTCCTGGTCGACCTGAACGCTCGACCGGACCCCGACGACGACGCCGCACCCGACGACGGTCCGAACACCTCATCCACGGCGGGGACGACCCCCCGCAGCCCCAGCCAGGAGTAACACGATGTCCACTCTCGAGATCCGCGACCTGCACGTCTCGGTCAACACCGAGTCCGGCGCCAAGGAGATCCTCAAGGGGGTCGACCTCACCATCGCCAGCGGCGAGGTGCACGCGATCATGGGCCCGAACGGGTCCGGCAAGTCCACGCTGGCCTACTCGATCGCCGGCCACCCCAAGTACCAGATCACCTCGGGCACCGTCACGCTCGACGGCGAGAACCTGCTGGCCATGAGCGTCGACGAACGTGCCCGCGCCGGGCTGTTCCTCGCGATGCAGTACCCGGTGGAGGTGCCGGGCGTCAGCGTGGCCAACTTCCTGCGCACCGCCAAGACGGCCATGGACGGGGAGGCGCCCAAGCTGCGCACCTGGGTCAAGGACGTCAACGAGGCGATGGACCGGGTCCAGATGGACCGCGAGTTCGCCAACCGCAGCGTCAACGAGGGCTTCTCCGGCGGCGAGAAGAAGCGCCACGAGATCGTCCAGCTCGAGCTGCTGAACCCCCAGTTCGCGATCCTCGACGAGACCGACTCCGGGCTCGACATCGACGCGCTGCGGATCGTCTCCGAGGGCGTCAACCGGTTCTCCGCGCAGGGCGACCGCGGGGTCCTGCTGATCACGCACTACACGCGGATCCTGCGCTACATCAAGCCGGACTTCGTGCACGTGTTCGTCGCCGGCAAGGTGGCCGAGCAGGGCGGCCAGGAGCTGGCCGAGCAGCTCGAGGCCGAGGGCTACGACAAGTACGTGCGCGCAGCCTCGACGAACTCAGTGGCGGTCTGACCATGACCGCCCACGCGGAGCTGGACGGGCGCACGCCGCTCTCGGGCGGCGCGCAGTACCCCGACGTCATCGAGCCGGCCGAGCTCACCCTCGCCGAAGGTCTGCCGACCGACGAGCCGATCCCGTTCGACGTGGACGCGATCCGCGCCGACTTCCCGATCCTGGAGCGCACCGCCCCGGGCGCGGCCGGGCCGGTGCCGCTGGTCTACCTGGACAGCGCCAACACCTCCCAGAAGCCGCGCTGCGTGGTCGAGGCGATCGAGGACCACTACCTCAGCCACAACGCGAACGTCGCCCGCGCGATGCACCTGCTCGGTGCGGAGGCGACCGAGGCGTTCGAGTCCTCCCGGGCCGTGCTGGCCGAGTTCGTCGGCGCCACGTCCAGCGACGAGATCGTGTTCACCAAGAACGCGTCCGAGGCGCTGAACCTCTGCGCGCACACGCTCGGCGCCTCGCTGCGGCCGGGCGACGAGATCGTCGTGTCGGTCATGGAGCACCACTCGAACATCGTCCCGTGGCAGCTCGTGGCCGAGCGGACCGGCGCCGTGCTCCGCTGGTTCGACGTGACCGACGAGGGCCGCCTCGACGTCGACGGCGGTCTCGCGGCCGGGCTGGTCAACGAGCGGACCAAGATCGTCTCGATCACCCACGTCTCGAACGTGCTCGGCACCATCAACCCGGTGGCCCGCGTGGCCGAGGCCGCGCACGCGTACGGCGCCACCGTCGTGGTCGACGCCTCGCAGTCCGTCCCGCAGATGCCGGTCGACGTGCGGGCGCTCGGGGCCGACCTGGTCGCGTTCACCGGGCACAAGATGGTCGGTCCAACCGGGATCGGCGTGCTCTGGGGCCGCTATGACCTGCTCGCCGCGCTGCCGCCGTTCCTCGGCGGGGGCGAGATGATCGAGACGGTGCGGATGACCGGCTCGACGTTCGCGCCGCCGCCGCACCGCTTCGAGGCGGGCACGCCCCCGATCGCGCAGGCCGTCGGCCTCGCCGCGGCCGCGCGCTACCTCACGGCTCTCGGCATGGACCAGGTCGCCGCGCACGAGCGGCTGATCACCGCGTACGCGCTGGACGGGCTGAGCACGGTCCCGGGCCTGCGGGTCCTGGGGCCGACCACGGTCGCCGACCGTGGCGGGGCGATCTCCTTCACGATGCAGACGCGCTCCGGCGAGCAGATCCACCCGCACGACGTCAGCCAGCTGCTGGACGCCCGGGGGGTCGCCGTCCGGGGCGGTCACCACTGCGCCCGTCCGCTGCACGAGCGCTTCGGGGTGCAGTCCTCGACCCGCGCGTCGAGCTACCTCTACACCAAGACGTCCGAGATCGACGTGCTCGTCGACGCCCTCAGCAGCACGGTCGGCTTCTTCAGCCGGCCCCCGCGCACCCGCTCCACGAGCCGGAGCCGGACGACCACGGAGGGGGGTGCCCGGTGAACGTCGAGGACCTCTACCAGGAGATCATCCTGGACCACTACCGCGCCAAGCACCACAGCGGTCTGCGGGACCCGTACGAGGCCGAGGTGCACCACGTGAACCCGTCCTGCGGCGACGAGGTGACCCTCCGGCTGCACCTGGACGGCGCCACCGTCGCCGACGTCTCGTACGAGGGCCTGGGCTGCTCGATCTCGCAGGCGTCGACCTCGGTGATGAGCGACCTGGTCATCGGGCGCAGCGTGACCGACGGGCTGGACCTGCACGCCGAGTTCCTGACCCTGATGCAGGGCCGGGGCACCGTGGAGCCCGACGAGGACCGGCTCGAGGACGGGATCGCGTTCGCGGGCGTCGCGAAGTTCCCGGCGCGCGTGAAGTGCGCGCTGCTGGGCTGGTCGGCGTTCAAGGACGCGGCCGCACGAGCCCTGAGCGAGCAAGAGCTGACCGAGCAAGCGCAGCACCAGACCGAAGGAGCGTCATGACCAGCGAGCTGACCGCCGAGAACACCGTCGTCGAGAGCACGGGGATGCGCCCGTCCGACCTGGTGCAGGACGACCTGCCCGACGTCACGAGCGCAGGTACGAGCAACGGTGACTACGCGCAGGCGTCGCGCGCCACGGTCGCCGACATCGAGGAGGCGCTGAAGGACGTCGTCGATCCCGAGCTCGGGATCAACGTCGTCGACCTCGGCCTCATCTACGGGCTCAACCTCGAGGACGACGGGTCGCTGACCATCGACATGACCCTCACCTCGGCGGCCTGCCCGCTGACCGACGTCATCGAGGACCAGACCGACACGGCGCTCGAGGGCCTGGTCGAGCGCTTCGTCATCAACTGGGTGTGGATGCCGCCGTGGGGCATGGAGAAGATCACCGCCGACGGCCGCGAGCAGCTCCGCGCGCTCGGCTTCAACGTCTGAGCCGCGGCTCCACGTGTCCGACCCGGCGGTGACCCTCCGACCCCAGCGGGCGTCCGACCTCCCGCTGCTCGTCGGCGGGGACTCCCCGTTCGACGACTTCGGCCCGGTGATGGCCGGGCAGCACCCGGCCCCCTCCCGGCTGGACGACGCCGGTGCGCTCACCGTCGTCGACGAGGCGGGGCAGGTCGCCGGTGACATCAGCTGGCACTGGCGCGGCTGGGGCCCGAACGCGGGCTCCCGCTGCGCCATGATCGGCATCTGGCTGCGGCCGGAGCACCGCGGCCGCGGGCTCGGGCGGCTCGCCCAGCGGCGCCTGGCCGAGATGTTCTTCACCCACACCCGCGTGAACCGCGTCGAGGCGCACACCGACGTCGAGAACCTCGCCGAGCAGCGCGCGCTGGAGGCCGCCGGCTTCTCCCGCGAGGGCCTGACCCGTGGCGCGCAGTGGCGCGACGGCGCGTTCCACGACGGCTACCTGTACGCCGTCCTGCGCGCCGACCTCGATCCCGCGTAGCGACCGCTCGTGCTGCGCTTCGCGTTCTGGCCGGGGGACACCCGGGCCGGGGGCGACCGGCTGGAGCTCGGCGCGCCGGTACGCACGATTGTCGCTCGGGAGGTCGACGAGGTCGTCGCCGCGCTGGCCGAGGTCGACGACGCCAGCAGGGCCGGGCTGTGGGCGGCCGGGTTCGTGGCGTACGACGCCGCGCCGGCCTTCGACCCTGCGTTCGTCGTCCCGCACAGACCGACCGACCCGGCCGACCTGCCGCTGGTCTGGTTCGGTCTGTTCGAGGGCCCGCTCCCGGAGGCGGTGCCGCAGCGCCCGACGTCTGTGCCGGCCGCGCCGGCGGTGCCGGGGCCGTGGCGCCCGTCGACGGACCGGGCCGCGTACGAGGCCGCCTTCGCCGAGGTGCAGCGCGCCATCCGCTCCGGCGACAGCTACCAGACCAACCTCACGCTGCGCCTGACGGCCGGCTGGGACGACGGTGCGGCCGACCTGGCGCGCCACGAGCGCCTGCTCGCCGCCCAGGGTCAGGCGTTCGGGGCGTACCTCGATCTCGGACGTCACCACGTCCTGTCGGTCTCGCCGGAGCTGTTCTTCGCCCGGTCCGGCGGGGTGGTCACGACCCGGCCCATGAAGGGCACGGCCCGGCGCGGCCGGTCCAGCGCCGAGGACGAGAGCCGGCTCGCCGCGCTGCTGTCGAGCGAGAAGGACCGGGCCGAGAACGTGATGATCACCGACCTGCTCCGCAACGACCTCGGCCGGGTCGCCGTGCCCGGCAGCGTCGACGTGCCCGCACTCTGCGTGCCCGAGCGCTACCCGACCGTCTGGCAGCTCACCTCGACCGTGACCGCGGAGGTGGCCCCCGAGCACGGCCTCGCGGACGTGTTCGCCGCGCTGTTCCCGTGCGGCTCCATCACCGGAGCACCCAAGATCGCGTCCATGGCGCTCATCGCGGACCTCGAGACCTCGGCCCGTGGGCTCTACTGCGGCGCCGTGGGGGTCGTCGCGCCGGGCGGCGACGCGACGTTCAGCGTGGCCATCCGGACGGTGGTCGTCGACACCTGGTCCGGGACGGCGACGTACGGGGTGGGCAGCGGAGTCACCGTGGACTCGACGCCGGAGGGTGAGCACGACGAGCTCCTCGCCAAGGCCGCCGTGCTGACGGCTCCGGCACCGCGGACGTTCGACCTGCTGGAGACGCTCCGGCTCGAGGACGGGCGGTGGTGGCTGGTGGAGGAGCACCTCGACCGGCTGGCCGGGTCCGCGGCCTACTTCGGCCGGCCCGACCCGGTCCCGGCCGCCCGTGCCGCGCTCGACGCGGTCGTCGCCGGGCACCCGGAGGGCGGGTGGCGCGTCCGGCTCGTCGTCGGGTGCGACGGGCCCGCGACGACCACGGTCGAGCGGCTGACCACGCCGCCCGACGCGCCTCTGACCCTCGCTCTGGCGTCGGCCCCGGTCGACCCGGACGAGGTCTTCCTCGCCCACAAGACGACGTGGCGCGAGCCGTACGCGCCTCACCGCGAGCGGGCCGCGGCGCTGCACGTCGACGACGTCCTGCTGTGGAACACGCGCGGCGAGATCACCGAGACGACCATCGGCAACGTCGCGGTGCGCGACGCCGACGGCTGGTGGACGCCGCCGGTCTCCTGCGGGCTGCTCCCCGGCGTCGAGCGCAGCCTCGCCCTCGCCCAGGGGCGCGTGCGGGAGCGGGTGCTGACCGTGACCGGGCTTCGCGCAGCCCTGGCGGCGGGCGGTGAGCTGTGGTTCCTCAACAGCGTCCGGGGCTGGCGCCGGGCCCGGCTGCTCGCGTCGGCGCCCTGAGCTGGTTCCGGCTGAGCACGCCCGAAGCCTGCCGAGGGGCCCGACCTCGACCCCGTGGTCCTGAACGCGCTGCTTCGAACGGACGTGCGCGCGGCTCATCGCCTCAGCTGATCGGTGAGCTGGCGGACGGCGACGCGGGCATTGCGCAGGGGTCTCTGTTCCCGATCGATCCACCTGGGTGGGATCCAGTGGGGGAGCCCGGCGGTCATGAGGCAGGTCCAGCCGCGGGCGGCGAAGCTGTGGTGGTGGTAGCTGCAGAGCAGCGTCAGGTTGTCGACCGCGGTCCGGCCCCCGTCGAGCCATGCGACGACGTGGTGCCGCTCGCACCACTCGGGCGGGCGTGAGCAGCCGGGGAAGCTGCAGCCGCCGTCGCGCGCGATCATCGCGAGGGTCTGGGTGGGGCTGGCGCACCGGCGGGTGCGACCGAGGTCGAGGACGGCTCCGAGGGGGCTCAGGACCACGGTGACGACGTCGGCCTGATCAGCGAGGCCGCAGACGGCGTCGGCGGAGAGTGGGGTGCCGTCGCTGGTCTGGCCGGTGCCGCGGCGGGCCCGGAGGTCGGCTTCGGTGATGGTGACGATGACGGTGGCGGGGGTGCCGCCGGAGTCGGGCAGGGTGCCGGAACGGAGGAGCCGGTCGCACACCTCTTCCAGGGCGTCGTGGGTGCGTTGGCCGTGGTGGCGCGGGTCCTCGTTCGTCACCTCACGCCCGTCCTCCGAGGTGAGCTTCTCGACACGCGGCTTGGCCAACGGGCCGAGAACCGCCTGGAGCTTTGCCCCGACCGTGCCGGTGAGGCGGCCCTCGACGTCGTACATGCCGTCGCGGGTCTTGCGGAACGCCAGGTGTCGGCGGTCGTCGTTCAGCTTCTCCTGCGGGACCGTTCCGTCGGGGTCGATGCGGTCGACGACCTGATGGGCGAGGTCGCGCAGGCGTCTCGGCTCGAACGTGGTGGCGAACCCGGCCAGCAGCTCGTCAGCGGCGTCGAGGTCGGCCGGGTCGAACCCGCGGTGGTCCAGCGAGGCGATGGCGCGGACGCACACGTCGACCTGCTCGGTTGACGCCGACCCGTCGCGCTGCGCGGCAGCCAGGGCCGGGCGCAGCGGGGCAAGGCGTTCGCCGGTCATCGCGATCCGCTCACCGACCTGCTCCGCTGCCCGGACCCTGCGGGTCGCTTCGCCGTGCGACAGCCGCAGCGCCTGCACGAGGACGCCGGCCAGGTTCGGCTGAGTCCACGTGTCGGCCAGCCGGCGGGTCTCGGCGTCGCGCACCACGCGGTGGTCGATCAACGACGTGCGGTTGCGGAGACGTTCGAGGTCCTGCAGGAACCCGACGAACCCGACGTCGTCGAGCACGTCGAGCCCACCGTCCTCGACGGCCTCGATCAGGAGCGCCTGCCCGCTTGCCCACACATCGAGGGCATGGTCGATCGAGGTCGCCTCCCTGCCCTCGATCTCCATGGACTCAGCCTAGGGAAAGCCACTGACATTTTCGAACAGACGTTCGAGAGAGGTCGACGCCTCACGAGCGAACAGCCCCGCGGTGGCCAGAGCGACCTGACGTCGGGCTGTCCGCTCGTCGTGATGAGACCGGTCGGTGGCCCGAGCCAGCGCCAGGCCCAACTCGAACGTCCGCTCGGCGTCGACGTCCGGTCCCACGTCACTGGGCCTTGGCCGCGTCCAGGAAAGCGCCGGTCCGGGTCAGAAGCGACTTGCAGGTGGCCTGCACGGGCGATGCGTTGTCGTCCCGGGCCCCGGCCACGCAGGCCGGCAGGTCGCCGGGTGCGCAGCAGACAGGTCAGTCGCGCCAACCACTCGGCCAGGGCCGCGCGCAATGCCCGCGTGATTCACAGCCCGTCGCCCCCGGAGAGCGCCCGGGTCGTGCTGCTCTCGATGACGAGCGCCAGAGGCGAAGAGCTCTAGCCGTGGTTCGACGAGCAGATCGCGGCCCTGGGGTCCTGACGCTGTCCTGAGGGGGACGACCCCCATACCCCCGCTGGGCTCCACTCGCTGGCGCCCGCGGAACCAGTGACCGCTCAGAGGCCGGCGACGAAGAGGGCGTGCACCCGGGTGTCGCCGGTCGCCTCGGGGTGGAACGACGTGGCGAGCAGCGCGCCCTGGCGGACCGCGACCGCGTGGTCGGCCGCCCGGGCCAGCACCTCGACCCCGGCGCCGACGCGCTCCACCCAGGGGGCGCGGATGAAGACGGCGTGGACGGACTCATCGATCCCGACCACGTCGAGGTCGGTCTCGAAGGAGTCGACCTGACGCCCGAAGGCGTTGCGGCGCACGGTCACGTCGAGCCCGCCGAAGGTCTGCTGGTCGCCGAGCCCGTCCAGGAGGTCGTCGGCGAGCAGGATCATCCCCGCACAGGACCCGTACGCCGGCAGGCCGCCGGCGAGCGCCTCGACCAGCGGCTCGCGGAGGCCGAAGCGACGGGAGAGCCGGTCGATCGCGCTGGACTCACCGCCAGGCAGCACGATGCCGTCCAGCCCGAGCAGCTCCTCGGGGCGACGCACCGTCCGTGGTCGGGCGCCGACGGCCTCCAGCGCCCGGCAGTGGTCGACGACGTCGCCCTGCAGGGCGAGGACGCCGACCGTGGGGCCGTTCGGGCTCACCAGCCGCGGGTGGCGAGGCGGTGCGGCTCGGGGATGTCGTCGACGTTGATGCCGACCATCGCCTCGCCCAGCCCGCGTGACACCTTGGCGATCATGCCCGGGTCGTCGTGGAACGTGGTCGCCGCGACGATGGCGGCCGCGCGCTGCTCCGGGTTGCCCGACTTGAAGATGCCGGACCCCACGAACACGCCCTCGGCGCCGAGCTGCATCATCATGGCGGCGTCGGCCGGGGTGGCGATCCCGCCCGCGGTGAAGAGGACCACGGGGAGCTTGCCGGCCTCGGCCACCTCGGCGACGAGCGCGTAGGGGGCCGCCAGCTCCTTGGCCGCGACGTAGAGCTCGTCGGGGGCGAGGTTCGCCAGGCGGCGGATCTCGCCGCGGATGGTGCGCATGTGCGTGGTGGCGTTCGAGACGTCGCCGGTCCCGGCCTCGCCCTTGGAGCGGATCATCGCCGCGCCCTCGCTGATCCGGCGCAGCGCCTCGCCGAGGTTCGTCGCCCCGCAGACGAAGGGAGCCGTGAAGGCCCACTTGTCGATGTGGTGGACGTAGTCGGCCGGGGTCAGCACCTCGGACTCGTCGATGTAGTCCACGCCGAGCGACTGGAGGACCTGCGCCTCGACGAAGTGCCCGATCCGGGCCTTGGCCATCACCGGGATCGAGACCTCGGCGATGATCGACTCGATCATGTCCGGGTCGCTCATCCGGGCGACGCCACCCTGGGCGCGGATGTCGGCCGGCACGCGCTCGAGCGCCATGACCGCGACGGCGCCGGCGTCCTCGGCGATCCTGGCCTGCTCGGCGTTGACGACGTCCATGATCACGCCGCCCTTGAGCATGTCCGCCATGCCCCGCTTGACCCGTTCCGTGCCTGTCCCCGTGCTGGGGTCCTGGATGTCGCTCATGTCCGCCTCCGTCGCTCCTGCTTCCACGACCAGCCTAGGAGCACGGCCCTCGTGACGCGGCTGCTGCTGCTGACGCGGACTCGTCAGCCCAGGGCGGCGACCACCCGGGACAGCCCCTCGACCAGCGGCTCCGTCGCCGTGGACAGCGACACCCGCAGGTGCCTGGCGCCGGCGGGACCGGAGGCGTCGCCCGGGGCGAGCCACGCCGTGCTCGAGCACGAGCACGAGCCCGGCCGCTACCTCGGTGCTGGGTCCGGGGTCGGTGTGCGCGAGCCGCAGGTAGAAGGCACCCGCGGGGGGAGTGGGCCTGAGCTCCGTCCGACCTGGAGCGGCGTGCGGGCCGCGCCCGGTCTTGGCGCAGCAGGTCCGGGTCGACCGCTCGTTCTTCGGAACCGACGCTCAGGCCTCGCCGCGGGGGTCGTCCAGCTCGTCGCGCCAGGAGTGCTGGGGGGCGTAGCCGAGGAGGTCCCGGGCCTTGTCGATGCTGTAGAAGGTCTCGTCGCGGCCCATCTCGCGGCGCACCTCGACCCCGTCGTAGAAGGTGTCGATGATCTCCTGGGTGGTCGCGGCCACCGACATGTCGGCGTTGGCGACGTTGAAGATCTCGAAGCCGAGTCCGTCGGTCTCCAGGGCGCGGAGGGTCATCTGGCCCAGGTCGCGGGTGTCGATGTAGGCGAACAGGTTGCGCCGTCGCAACGACGGGTCCGCCAGGAAGGGCGGGAACATCTCGGCGTACTCGTCGGGCTCGATGACGTTGTTGATCCGCAGGCCGTAGATGTCCGCGCCGGTGCGGGCGTGGAAGGAGCGCGCGACCACCTCTCCCGCCACCTTCGACATGGCGTAGGAGTCCTCCGGCACCACGGGGTGGTCCTCGTCGACGGGCACGTACAGCGGTCGGCGTTCGCCCTGGGCGAAGCAGACCCCGTAGGTGGTCTCGGAGGAGGCGAAGACCACCTTGCGGATGCCGAGCCGGGTCGCAGCCTCCAGGACGTGGTACTGCGCCAGGATGTTGCTCGCGAACGTCGTGGCGTCCGGAGCGAGGAGGATCCGGGGGATCGCGGCGAAGTGGACGACGGCGTCGTACGCCGACCCCTTGTCCACCTCTGGAGCTGGAGCGTCCAGGGACGCCATGGTGGGCATGCCCGCCATCGCTGAGTACACCTGGCCGGCGTCGGTCAGGTCGACCTGGAGGTCGGTGACGTCGGGATGGCCGAGCGGAGTGAGGTCGGCGTTGGTGACCTGGTGGCCCTGGGCAGCAAGGTACGGCGCCACGTGATGACCTGCCTTGCCGCTGCCGCCGGTGAAGAAGATGCGCATGTCTCCAGCAAACCCCTCACCGGCGACCTTTGGCTACACGAACGCCCCCGTGGGCACCGTCGGGGCGTCGAGCGGAGCAGGCCCGGTGCAGCCCGACCGCTGATGCTCGTCCTCGCCCCGACCTGGCCACTAGGATGACGCCACAGCCGCGGGCGTGTCACGTTCCGCGCGCGGCTGCCGGTCCCGGGCGCGCTCTGCTCGGGAACAACGACCCGCCCCGCGACGCTGCACCTGGCTGGTATCGAACGAGCTGGAAGCAGGGCAGGAACACATGCTGGTCGCAAAGGATCTCCAGGTGCGCGCGGGCGCGCGGCTGCTGATCGACGGCGCGTCGTTCCAGATCGCCCCTGGTGACAAGGTCGGCCTGGTCGGGCGCAACGGGGCCGGCAAGACGACCCTCACCAAGATCCTCTCCGGCGAGGCCGCACCCGCTGCCGGGTCCGTGACCCGCACCGGCGACGTCGGCTACCTGGCGCAGGACCCCCGCACCGGGGATCCCGAGGTGCTCGCGCGCAACCGCATCCTGTCCGCCCGGGGCCTCGACACGGCGCTCGTCAAGCTGGAGAAGGCCGGGATGGCCATGGCGAGCGACGACGACGCCGAGCGCGACCGGGCGATGGCGGCGTACGCGCGTGCCGAGGCCGAGCTGACGGCCGGCGGGGGCTACGCCGCGGAGGCCGAGGCCTCCCGCATCTCGGCCAACCTCGGTCTGCCGCAGCGCGTGCTCGACCAGCCGCTCCGCACGCTCTCCGGCGGCCAGCGCCGCCGGGTCGAGCTGGCCCGCATCCTCTTCTCGGGCGCCCAGACGATGCTGCTCGACGAGCCCACGAACCACCTCGACGCCGACTCGATCTCGTGGCTGCGGACGTTCCTCGCCGGTCACAACGGCGGGCTGCTCGTGATCAGCCACGACGTGGGCCTGCTGGAGGCGACGGTCAACAAGGTCTTCCACCTCGACGCCAACCGCGCCGAGATGGACGTCTACGCGATGGGGTGGAAGCGCTACCTCCAGCAGCGTGAGACCGACGAGAAGCGGCGCCGCCGCGAGCGCCAGAACGCCGAGCGCAAGGCCGACACCCTGATGCTGCAGGCCGACAAGATGCGGGCCAAGGCGACCAAGGCGACGGCCGCGCAGAACATGGCCAAGCGCGCGGAAAAGCTGCGGGCGGGCATCGAGGGCGAGCGCGTGCAGGACAAGGTCGCCAAGATCCGCTTCCCGGAGCCGGCCGCGTGCGGCAAGACGCCGCTGATGGCGGAGGGGCTGTCCAAGTCGTACGGCTCGCTCGAGATCTTCACCGGGGTCGACCTGGCCATCGACAAGGGCTCGCAGGTCGTCATCCTCGGCCTCAACGGGGCCGGCAAGACGACGCTGCTCCGCATCCTCGCCGGGGTCGAGCAGTCCGACACCGGCGACGTCCTGCCCGGCCACGGGCTGCGCCTGGGCTACTACGCGCAGGAGCACGAGACGCTCGACACCAGCCGCAGCGTGCTCGAGAACATGAAGACGGCCGCGCCGAACCTCAACGACACCGACGTGCGCAAGGTGCTCGGGTCGTTCCTGTTCAGCGGCGACGACGTGGAGAAGCCTGCGGCGGTGCTCTCCGGCGGGGAGAAGACCCGCCTCGCGCTCGCCGCGCTCGTCGTCTCGAGCGCCAACGTCCTGCTGCTCGACGAGCCCACGAACAACCTGGACCCGGCCTCCCGGGCCGAGGTGCTCGCGGCGATCAAGACCTACGCCGGCGCGGTCGTCCTGGTCACCCACGACGAGGGCGCGGTCGACGCGCTCGACCCGGACCGCGTGCTGCTGCTGCCCGACGGCACCGAGGACCTCTGGAGCCCGGAGTACGCCGACCTGATCTCGCTCGCCTAGTCGCGGCACAGCGGTCGCGACCAAGTGGTCGGGCGCGGTGGGGCGCGGTCGGGGCTGGCCACCCCGGCGCAGCGGCCGGAGCGGCCGGGTGCTTTCATGATCCTCGATCGCGGTGACGATCATGGAGCACGACGTCTGAGTCCAGCCCCGAGGACGGGGGCCCTGCCGGGCGTCCTGATCAGGGGAGCGGACATGGCAGACGGGACCGACGAGAGCCGACCGGGGCTGACCAAGGGTGCCCGGATCACCGGGGACCAGCGTTCGTCCCTGGGGGCGAGCTTCGGCGAGCGCTACGCGGGCGGAGAGAGCATCCGTTCCATCGCCTCGGAGACGGGGCGCTCGTACGGGTTCGTGCACGGGGTCCTCAAGGAGTCCGGGGCGACCCTGCGCGGCCGTGGTGGTGCCACCCGCGGGCCGCGGCGCACGCCGACCGACGAGGTCGAGGGGCAGGCTGGCGCCTCGCCGAGCGGGACCAAGGGCAAGGCCGCGAAGGACAAGCCGGCCGGCAAGCTCGTCGCCAAGGCCGCCGACAAGGTCGTCGACAAGGTGACCGAGAAGGCCGGCAAGGCCAAGGGCGCCAAGGACGACAAGGCGAAGAAGAAGGCCGAGCCCAAGAAGGCCGGCAAGAAGGGCAAGAAGGGCTGAGCAGCCCGCCAGCCCGTCAGTCCCTCAGCCCGCCTGCCAGACGCTGAGCCGGACCGCGACGTCCACCCCGTCGGGTGCGTCGGCGCGCGCCCCGGCCCCTTCGTGGAAGGCGTTCGGCCCCATGCCCACGAGGTCGGCGAGCGTCGCCTCCGCGAGGGCCACCCGGTAGCGGACGTCGACCTCCTCGACCGGCTCGAGGTGCTGACGGAACGTGGCCGACAGCCGCTCCTGCTTGCCGGGCTCGACGTCCAGCAGACCCCAGGCGGCGCGCAGCCCGGCGAGGTGCTCGGGCAGCGGGCTGACGACCAGCGCGAGCCCGCCCCGGACGAGGACGCGGGCCAGCTCGGCGGGCTGGCGCGGTGCGAAGACGCTGAGCGCCACGTCGACGCTCGCCGAACGGACCGGGAGTCGGGCCCAGGCGTCGGCGACGACGGCCCCCACCTCCTCGTGGCTGCGTGCCGCCCGGCGCGCGGCGGCCGGGGACACGTCGAGGGCCACACCACGCCCGGTACGGCCGTCGGCCGCGAGGCGGGCCAGCACCCGGTCGAGGTACCAGCCCGGTCCTGCACCCACGTCCAGCACCGCAGGCGTCGGGACGGGCGTACGCAGGCCCGCGCCCGCCAGCGCGGCGGCGACGCGGTCGTAGGCCCCGCTGCCCAGGAACCTCTCGCGGGCGGCGACCATGGCCGGGCTGTCGGCGTTGCGCGGGGCGGCCCGGCCCAGCAGGTTCACGTGACCCTGCCGGGCGACGTCGTACGCGTGCCCGCGGGTGCAGCGCAGCGACCTCGTGCCGAGCTCGTCCGGGGCGTCGAGCTCCAGCGGCGCGTCCGGGAGGTCACGGTCGGCGCAGGTCGGGCAGGCGAGCAGGTCGACGACGGACGCGAGGCTCACGCGGACCGCAGGGCCCCGCCCTCGACCGGGACGACGCAGCCCGTGAGGTAGGACGCGGCGGGGGACAGCACGAACGCGGCCACCCGGGCGAGCTCCTCGGGAGCGCCGTAGCGACGCAGCGGGATGCCGGCCTCGCGGGCCGCGCGGGCGGCCACGGGGTCGGCGTCGGCGGCGTCGAGCGCCCGCGTCCGTTCCGTCTCGATCCGTCCCGGGAGCAGCCCCACGACGCGTCCCCCGGTGGGACCGAGCTCGTCGGCCAGCTGCTTGACCAGCATGCCGAGGCCCGGTCGCAGGCCGTTGGAGGTGGCCAGCCCGGGCAGCGGGGACCGGACCGAGGTGGAGAGCACCCAGGCCAGCGCCAGGTCGGGCGCGGTGGCGTGCGCGACGACGGCTCGGGACACCCGCAGCGCGGCGAGGAACACCTGGTCGAAGGCCGACTGCCACTGGGCGTCGGTCGTGCCGAGCACGGTCCCGGGTGGCGGCCCGCCGACGCTGACCAGCGCACCGTCCAGACGTCCGTACGCGCGTCGAGCCACCAGGCAGGCGAGCTCGCCGGTGGCCGGGTCGGCCAGGTCGGCGGTCACCGCGACCGCACGGTCCGACCCCAGCTCGGCCACGGCCTCCGCCAGCACGTCGGCGCGGCGGGCGACGAGCACGACCCGGGCACCCTCGGCGACGAGCTGGGCAGCGCTGGCCCGGCCCAGGCCACCGCTGGCGGCCGTGACGACGAAGACGCGGTCATGCAGCCCGAGGTCCACGCTCAGACCCCGCTCGAGGTCAGCTCGGGGTGGGCCGGGTCGCGCGGCTTCGGGACCTTGGGGACCTTGGGGGTCTTGCGGTGGCCGGTGCGCCGTTCGCGGAGGTCGCCGCGGATGAACACGACGACGCCGGCCAGCCCGATCCCGGCGAACATGAACCACTGCACCGCGTACCAGAAGTGCGGCCCGTCAGAGATCTCCGGCAGCGCGATGGGCTTGAAGCCGCCGCTCTGGGGCGGGTCCACGGTGAGCAGGCCGATGTAGCCGTCCGCGACCGGGTAGGGCAGCGTCACGGCGATGGACCCGGAGTCGATGAGTCGCATCGAGCCGGCCACCGGGACCCGGGCCGAGCGCTTGCCCTCCTCGTCGCGACGGACGTGGCCCACCACCGTGACCACCCCGGTCGGGGGTGCGGGAGCGACGGTGGGGATCTGGGCGCCGTTGGTCACCGAGACGATGCCCCGGTCGACGAGCACGTTCCCGCTCGCCGTGCGCAGCGGGGTGACGACCTCGTAGCCGTCGATGTCGGTGGTGCTGCGGTAGCGCAGCACGTACTGGTGGTCGGCGTCGAACGTCCCCGTCGCGCTGACCCGCTGCCACTGGTCGGCGTCGGTGATCGTGCGGGTGAAGACCTGGTCCCAGGGCCGGACGGCCTGCTCCTCGTTCTGCACCGTCGAGACGTTGCGCTCGCGGCGCGAGTGCAGCCGGTCGAGCTGCCAGTTGCCGAGGAAGGCGCACGCCGTGCCGAAGGCCAGCACGAAGGCGGTCAGCAGAGCCCAGCGGACCCAGAGGCGGTGCACGCTCCCAGGCTAGCCCGCGGTGCTGCCCGGAGCCCCGCTGCCGGAGGGACCGCTCTCGGACGCGGGCGCAGGCTCCTCGAGCAGCGCCCGGGCCGCCTCGGTCACCGCGGCCAGGTCCGCGCCGCGCCCGACCGCCACGCCGACCAGGAAGGTGGTCAGCGGGCCGGCGACCCGCTCGACGCCGTGCGCGGCCTCACGGGTCAGGTCGAGGAGGTCGGTCACGGCGGCGTCGTCGAGGGCCACGTCGTCGGTCCCGAGCTCGGCTCCGAGCCTCGCGAGCCACTGGGTCATGTCCATGTCGTCCCCGTCCCTCTGCACATCGTGGTCGCGGGACCGCGGTCGTTGGCTCCCGGTGACAGGATGACCGTATGGGACGACTCACCCGCACCCGCCCGGTGGTCAAGGTCCGCGCCGGCGCCGACGGCCGGGTGGTGCGCCGCAGCGACACCCTGGCGGTCGAGGAACCCCTCGAGGTGCGGCTGAACGGGACCGCGTTCCTCGTGACGATGCGGACGCCCGGGGACGACATCGACCTCGTGCACGGGCTGCTGCACGGCGAGGGCGTCATCGAGGCCGCGTCCGACGTCCTGCTGGCGCGCTACTGCGCCGGCACCGGCGAGGACGGTCTCAACACCTACAACGTGCTGGACGTGAGCCTGGTGCCGGGTGCCGCGCCGACCGGTCCGCTGCGTCAGGTGCTGGTGAACAGCGCCTGCGGGCTGTGCGGGAGCACGTCGATCGACCAGGTCGTCACCGCTCGCCGCCATCCGACGACCTGGTGCGAGCCGTTGTCGGTCGAGCGGGTGCTCGAGGCGCCGGAGCGGCTGCGCGAGCAGCAGCGGGCCTTCGACAAGACCGGCGGCCTGCACGCCGCGGGGCTGGTCGACGCGAGCGGCGAGCTGGTCTGCGTCCGCGAGGACGTCGGCCGGCACAACGCGCTGGACAAGGTCATCGGCTGGGCGCTGCGCGAGGGCCGGCTGCCGCTGGTCGGGTGCACGCTCGTCGTGTCGAGCCGCGCCTCGTACGAGCTGACCCAGAAGGCGGTCCTGGCCGGCGCCGAGCTGCTGGTGGCGGTGTCCGCCCCGAGCTCGCTCGCCGTGGAGCTGGCCGACGAGGCGGGGCTGACGCTGGTCGCCTTCGTCCGCGGCGAGACGATGAACGTCTACTCCCACCCCGAGCGGCTGGACCTGGCCAGCGTGGGCCGCGTCCCGGTCGGCTGAGGCCCGGCGCGGACCTACCGGCGCGGCGGCCAGGGCGCCGTTGACTCGCGCACGACGAGGTGGGTCGCCAGCTCCAGGTGCGAGGTCCCCAGGAAGGTGCCGTTGATCAGCTGGCTGAGCGTGCGGACGGCGAGCCGGCCCATCTCCATGAGCGGCTGGGCCATGGTCGTGAGCGGCGGCGCCGACCGGCTCGCGAGGTAGGTGTCGTCGAAGCCCACGATGCTGAGGTCCTCCGGCACCCGGATCCCGCGCCGCCGCGCCTCCTCCAGGATGCCGAGCGCGATCTCGTCCCCGGCCGCGAAGATCGCGGTCGGCCGGTCGGGGAGGTCGAGCAGCCGTGCGCCGGAGGCGCGGCCTCCCGCGTAGGTGAACGGCGACGAGACGACGAGCTCGTCGTCGTCGGCGCGCAGCCCGGCCCCGGCGAGGGCGGACAGGTGACCGGCGAGCCGCGCCTGGCTGCAGTCGAACGACCCCGGCCCGGCGGCGTGCGCGATCCGGCGGTGGCCGAGAGCGAGGAGGTGCCCGGTCGCCGCGAGCCCACCGCTGAAGTTGGTGGCGCCGATGCTGACGCACGACCCGGGCCAGGCACCGGTCCGCACCGGGTCGACGACCACCGTGGGGAAGCCGTCCTCGATCAGGGTGGCGACCGACGGGGCGGCCGCGTCGACGGTGATGAGGATGGCGCCGACCCGGCCGGACCTGCGCAGGACCGTGGGGTCGAAGGTCGCGGTGTTGTCGCGCACCGGCGGCCCGATCGCGACGTCGAGGTGCTCGCTGCGGGCCGCCTCGATGACGCCGTTCAGCACGGACACGACGTACGCGTTCTCCAGGCCGGGGGACTCCACCTCGATGGTCCCCTCCAGGCGGGAGCGGCGCCGGCCGTTCCCGGTGGCGCGGTAGGAGGACTCGCGCAGCTGCTGCTGGACCCGCAGCCGCGTGCCGGGAGCGACGTCGGCGTGGTCGTTCAGCACCTTCGAGACCGTGGCCACGGAGACGCCCGTGGCGCTCGCCACGTCCGCCAGCGTCGCGCGGTTGCTCACCGACATGTGCCACCCACCGTCTCGAAATGTTTCGATCACAGTATGGCCTCAGATGCTCGCGAACGGGAAGAGGCACGGTTAGCGTGGGTCCAGGAAGGACACGTGGTGGCGGGGCCCGACGACCTTGACAGGCGCAAACCTCGTCCTTACGTTGATGCAAGCACCGGCGAGCGAAACATCTCTGTGATGTTTCCAGGACGTCTCGCCTCCCCGCGGCACCGTCCGCGTTCACCTAGGAGATCAAAGTGGATCCCAGCAACACCTCCCGTCGCGGCTTCCTCAAGCTGGCGGGTCTCGCCGGTCTGAGCGCGTCCGCGGTCGGCACCCTCGCCGCCTGTGGCGGCGGCACCCAGCCCACGGCCCCCGGAGCCGGCGGCAGCGCGGGCGGTGCCGGTGGCGGCGCGGCCGGCACCGGTGCGGCCACCTACTGGTTCGTCAGCGGCCAGCCCAACCAGGGCATCCGGGAGGGGACCGTCAAGCGGTTCAACACCGCCAACCCGGACGCCGCCATCAAGTACACGGAGTTCCAGAACGACGCGTACAAGACCAAGATCAAGACGGCGATCGGTGCGGGTCAGGGGCCGACGATCATCTGGGGCTGGGGTGGCGGCGGCCTGCGCGAGTACGTGAAGAACAACCAGGTCGAGGACCTGACGTCGTTCTTCACCGAGAACGCGGCCCTCAAGGACAAGCTCTTCCCCTCCTCGTTCGAGGCGGCGACGGTCGACGGCAAGATCTACGCGATGCCGGCCGAGACCGTGACGCCGATCGTCTTCTACTGGAACAAGAAGGTCTTCGAGAAGGTCGGCGTGCAGCCCCCGGCGTCGTGGGGCGACATCATGGCGCTGGTGCCGAAGTTCAACGAGGCCGGCATCGCGCCGTTCTCGCTGGGCGGGCAGTCGCGCTGGACCAACATGATGTGGCTGGAGTTCCTGCTGGACCGCACCGCCGGCCCCGAGGTCTTCCAGAACGTCTTCGCCGGCAAGGCGGGCGCCTGGTCCGACCCGGCCGTGCTGGACATGCTGACCAAGATCCAGGACCTGGTGAAGGCGAACGGCTTCATCAAGGGCTTCTCCTCGATCACCGCCGACTCGAACGCCGACCTCGCCCTGCTCTACACGGGCAAGGCGGCCATGATGGTCCACGGCGCCTGGACCTACGGGACCATGAAGTCCGACGGCGGCGACTTCGTCAGCGGCGGCAACCTCGGCTACATGAACTTCCCGGCCGTCGAGGGGGGCAAGGGCGACCCCAGCAACACGGTGGGCAACCCGGCCCAGTACTACTCGATCTCGTCCAAGGCCACCGACGAGGAGAAGAACACGGCCAAGAAGTTCTTCACGACGACCGCGCTCGACGACCCCACGGTGAAGGCCTGGGCCGACTCGGGCAGCGTGCCGATCGTCAAGGGCTCGAACGTCCAGTTCAGCGGCGCGGACGCCCCGTGGCTCAACTTCATCTACGACACCGCCAGCAACGCGAAGAGCTTTGCGCAGTCCTGGGACCAGGCGCTGCCGGCCGCGGCCTCCGAGACGCTGCTGGACAACATCGCCAAGCTGTTCCAGCTGTCGATCACCCCCCAGCAGTGGGTGGACAACATGAACAAGGTCATCGAGTCGTGACCACGCTGGCTCCGACGGCACTGCAGTCGGCGCCGGCCACCAGCACGCCGGGCGGCAGCGGCATCCGGGAGCGTTCGCTCACCTGGATGGCGCTGCCGGCCCTGCTGCTCTTCGTCGCGTTCGGCGTGATCCCCCTGCTGGGGGTGCTGGTGCTGTCCTTCACCACCTGGGACGGGATCGGGGAGATCCAGCCCTCCGGCTTCACCAGCTGGCGGGCCGTGCTCTCCGACCCGGGCCTCCCGCACGCGCTGTGGGTCACGTTCCTGGTGATGGCTCTCACCTGGATCGTGCAGACCCCGATGAGCATCCTGCTGGGGACCTTCCTGGCCGGCCACCAGAAGTACCGCGAGGTCCTCGCGGTGCTCTACTTCATCCCGCTGCTGCTGAGCTCGGCGTCGCTGGCGATCACGTACAAGGCGCTGCTGGACCCGAACTTCGGGCTCGGCGCCGGCCTGCACCTGCCGATCCTCGCGCAGGACTGGCTCGGTCGGCCGGTCCTCGCGCTGGGCGTGGTGATCTTCGTGGTCTCCTGGCAGTTCATCCCCTTCCACGCCCTCATCTACCAGGGCGGCGTGCGGCAGATCCCGATCACGATGTACGAGGCCGCAGTGATCGACGGGGCGGGCCGGGTGCGCCAGTTCTTCAGCATCACGCTGCCGCAGCTGAAGTACACGATCATCACGTCGTCCACGCTGATGATCGTCGGGTCGCTGACCTTCTTCGACCTGATCTTCGTCCTCACCGCCGGCGGGCCGGGTGACGCCACCCGGGTGCTCGCGCTGGACATGTACATCACCGGGTTCCAGGCCAACCTGATGGGGCCGGCGAGCGCGATCGCCTGCATCCTCGTGCTCGTGGGTCTGGCCCTCGCGCTGCTGCTGCGTCGACTCGGTGGAGACCCGTCCGCCAGCCAGCTGGAAGGGGCCTGACATGGCGACCGCAACGACCACCCCCACCGCCACCACCACCGGGCGGACGTCCAGCGGCAAGAAGGCTCCGGAGCGCGGCTCGCAGATGCGGGGGACCGTCCGCAAGAACTGGGCGGGCGGCGCCCTCAGCTACGTGTGGCTGCTCATCGTGCTGGTGCCGATCTACTGGATCATCATCACCAGCTTCAAGCCCCAGAGCGACTACTTCTCGAGCAACCCGCTGGCCCCGCCGACCGCGCCGTCCCTGACGAACTACGCGTTGGTCGTGGAGTCCGACTTCCCGCGCTACTTCCTCAACAGCGTGATCGTCACCGTCGGCTCGATCGTGCCGGCCGTGGTGATCTCGTTCCTCGCCGCGTTCGCCATCGTGCGGGGCCGGGGGTGGGCGCTCAAGGCGACCAACTCCCTGTTCCTGATGGGCCTGGCCATCCCGCTGCAGGCGACGATCATCCCGGTGTACCTGATCATCATCAAGCTCGGGCTGTACGACACCCTGGGCGCGATCATCCTGCCGTCGATCGCGTTCGCCATCCCGCTGTCGGTGCTGGTCCTGTCGAACTTCATCCGCGACGTCCCGAAGGAGCTCTTCGAGTCGATGCGGATGGACGGGGCCACCGACTGGCAGACCCTGTGGCAGCTCGCGTTCCCGCTCACGAAGCCGGCGCTGGTCACCGTGACCATCTACAACGGCCTCGGGATCTGGAACGGCTTCCTGCTGCCGCTGATCCTCACCCAGAGCCCGGAGAAGCGGCTGCTGCCGCTCGGGCTGTGGACGTTCCAGGGGCAGTACAGCGTGAACGTGCCGGCGATCCTGGCCTCCGTCGTGCTGACCACCCTGCCGATCCTCGTGCTCTACGTGATCGGCCGCCGCCAGCTGATGAGCGGGCTCACCGCCGGCTTCAGCAAGTAGCAGCCCGCCCCGGCCCCGACGAGTCCTCGTCGGGGCCGGGGTTCACGGCTGCCCGGGCTCGGGTCCCTCCTGTCGGGCACGGCGCCGACGGCGCACGGGTCCCCGGGCCTCAGCGGCCCGGCCGGTCCCCCTCAACCACGAACACCCAGCGAAAGGTCGATACACCACATGCCTGCAGAGCTGCACGTCAGCGTCACCGGGTCCGACAGCGGCGAAGGGGTCGACGGTTCGGCGCAGCACCCGTTCGCGCGCATCAACGACGCCGCCCAGGTCGCCCAGCCCGGGGACACGGTCGTCGTCCACGAGGGTGTCTACCGCGAGTGGGTGAGCCCCCGGTACTCCGGGCTGAGCGACGCCCGTCGCGTCACCTACACCGCAGCGCCCGGCGAGCACGCGGTCATCAAGGGCTCCGAGCAGGTGACGGGCTGGCAGCAGGTCGAAGGTTCGGTGTGGCAGGTCGAGGTGCCGAACAGCCTGTTCGGGTCGTTCAACCCCTTCGCCGAGGAGGTCGACGGCGACTGGATCGTCTACGCCGACGCGAGCACCCCCAAGAAGCACCTGGGCGACGTGTACCTCAACGGGACCAGCTTCTACGAGGTCACCTCCCGCGACGAGCTGACCGACCCGCCGCTGCGCACCGAGGTGGTCGACGACTGGACGTCGACGACCGACCGGGTCCGCAACCCGGAGCAGACGCAGCTGGTCTGGTTCGCCGAGGTCGGCGACGACACGACGACGATCTGGGCGAGCTTCGCCGGCGCGGACCCGAACGCCGAGCTGGTCGAGATCAACGTGCGGCGCTCGGTCTTCTACCCTCTCGAGCACCACGTCGACTACATCACCGTCCGGGGCTTCGAGCTCGCCCACGCGGCCACGCCGTGGGCCCCGCCGACGGCGGACCAGCCCGGCCTGATCGGGCCGAACTGGGCCAAGGGCTGGGTGATCGAGGACAACGTCATCCACGACGCCAAGTGCTCGGCCATCTCCATCGGCAAGGAGTCCTCGACCGGGCACAACTACGCGACCCTGCGCGGCGACAAGCCCGGCTACCAGTACCAGCTGGAGTCGGTCTTCACCGCGGTCCAGCTCGGCTGGGACCGCGAGCACATCGGCTCGCACCTCATCCGGCGCAACACCATCTTCGACTGCGGCCAGAACGGCATCGTCGGCCACCTCGGGTGCGTCTTCTCGACCATCGAGGACAACCACATCTACAACATCGCGATCAAGCGCGAGTTCTACGGCTACGAGATCGGCGGCATCAAGCTGCACGCGGCGCTCGACGTGACCATCCGGCACAACCGGATCCACGACTGCTCCCTGGGCACCTGGCTGGACTGGCAGACCCAGGGCACCCGCGTCACGCGCAACGTCTACTACGCCAACAACCGCGACCTCTTCGTCGAGGTGAGCCACGGGCCGTACATCGTCGACCACAACGTCTTCGCGTCGAGGTCGTCGCTGGAGTCGTTCGCCCAGGGCGGTGCCTACGTCAACAACCTGGTCTGCGGGACCGTGCTGCTCCAGCCGGTCCCGGAGCGGCCCACGCCGTACCACACGCCGCACAGCACCCAGGTGGCCGGCTACGCGGCGATCCTCGGCGGTGACGACCGCCTGGTCGGCAACGTCTTCCTCGGCGGCGACGTCGCGCAGGCGTACGGCCAGGACTTCCGGTTCGAGGCCAACGCCTCCTACGGGACCGCCGGCTACGACGGCCATCCTGCGTCGATGGAGGAGTACCGGGTGCTCATCGCCGACCCGACCCGAGGCGACCACGAGCGCTTCGCCGACGTGCTCCAGCCGGTCTACATCCACGACAACGTCTACCTCACGGGCGCCAGGCCGTTCGAGTCCGAGCACGGCGCCGTCGTGCTCGACGGCGAGGTGCGCGTGCGCGTGGTCGACGAGGGCGACGCCGTCTACCTCGAGACCGAGCTCCCCGACGGGTTCGACCAGGCGCAGGTCGGCACCGTGAGCGGGTCCGACCTCCCGCCCGTGCGGTTCGTCGACGCGGACTTCGACGAACCCGACGGGTCGCCTGCCGTCCTGAGCACCGACCTGCTGGGCGAGGTGAAGGACGCCGGCCAGAGCTACCCCGCCGGTGCCGTCGCCACCCTGAGGGCTGGTTCCCGACGCACCCAGGTGTGGTGACAGGCTCACACCACCCGCACGTCCGCCCCAGCACGGCGTGACGCCACCGACTCGCCAGATCCTTCGACCCACTCAGGAGAAACACCATGGCTCCAGTCCCCACCCGTGAAGACAAGTTCAGCTTCGGTCTCTGGACCGTCGGCTGGCAGGCGCGCGACCTGTTCGGCGAGGCCACCCGGCCGGTGATGGCGGGTGTCGAGGCCGTCCAGAAGCTCGCTGAGCTCGGTGCGTACGGCATCACGTTCCACGACGACGACCTCGTCCCGCCGGACAGCACCAGCACCGAGCGCGACAAGATCATCGGCGAGTTCAAGGGCGCGCTGGCCGAGACCGGCCTGGTCGTGCCGATGGTCACCACCAACCTGTTCGGCGACCCCGTGTTCAAGGACGGCGGGTTCACCAGCAACGACCGCTCGGTCCGGCGCTACGCGCTGCGCAAGGTCATGCGGAACATGGACCTCGCGGCCGAGCTGGGCGCGGAGATCTACGTCTTCTGGGGCGGGCGCGAGGGCTCCGAGGTCGACTTCGCCAAGGACGTCCGGGCGGCGCTCGACCGCTACCGCGAGGGCATCGACATGCTGGCCCAGTACTCGATCGACAAGGGCTACAACATGCGGTTCGCGATCGAGCCGAAGCCGAACGAGCCCCGCGGCGACATCCTGCTGCCCTCGATCGGGCACGCGCTCGCCTTCATCAACGAGTGCGAGCACGCCGACATGATCGGCATCAACCCCGAGACCGGCCACGAGCAGATGGCCAGCCTCAACTACACCCACGGCATCGCTCAGGCGCTGTGGGCGGGCAAGCTCTTCCACATCGACCTGAACGGGCAGAAGGGCCCCCGCTACGACCAGGACATGGTCTTCGGCTACGGCGACCTGCTGCAGGCGTTCTCGACGGTCGACCTGCTCGAGAACGGTGCGCCGGGTGGCGGGCCGACCTACGACGGCGACCGGCACTTCGACTACAAGCCGCTGCGCACCGAGAACATCGACGGCGTGTGGGAGTCGGCGCTGGCCAACATGGAGCTCTACCTCAGCCTGAAGGAGCGCTCGGAGTCCTTCCGGGCCGACCCGGAGGTCCAGGAGGCCCTCGCCGCGTCCGGCGTCGGCGGGCTGTCGGAGCCGACCCTGAACGAGGGCGAGACCTACGAGACGCTGCTGGCCGACCGTTCCACCTTCGAGGACTACGACCTCGAGGCGCCCCGGACGCACGGTTACGGCTTCGCGAAGATCCAGCGGCTCGCCCTGGAGCACCTGCTCGGTGTCCGCTCGGGGACCGCTCAGCTCCCTTCCTGAGCTCGAGCTGGCCTGACGCTGCCGGCCCCGGTCCTCACGGACCGGGGCCGGTCGTCGTCTGAGAAGATGCCCGGTCACGCGATACGTCTGCTTCAATGTTCAACGACCCGGCCGCTCGACGTCGAGCGCCCCCGAGAGACCAGACCGCCCTGCCGGCGGCGCACAAGGAGCACATCATGAGCAAGAGCACCGACCTGGGCCTGCTGGTCCTCCGCCTCGGCTTCGGCGCGGCTGCGGCCTCGCACGGCGCGCAGAAGCTGCTGGGCTGGTTCGGCGGCCACGGGCTGGAGGGGACGGGCGGCTTCTTCGAGTCGGTCGGCTTCACCCCCGGCAAGCGGAACGCGACCCTGGCGGGCATCGCCGAGGGCGCCGGCGGCGTGGCCGTCGCGCTCGGGCTGGGCACCGGCCCGGCCGGCGCCGCGCTCACGGGGAACATGGTCGTCGCGTCCGCGTTCCACGGCTTCGACAAGTTCTACGCCGCCGACGGCGGTCCTGAGCTGCCGCTGGCCTACGCCGCCGTCGGCACCGCCCTCACACTCACCGGCCCGGGCCGTTACTCGCTGGACCACCTCACCGGCCACGCGCTCGACAAGCCGTGGATGCGGGCCGTCGCGTACGCCGGCGCCGTCGGGGCCGCGGCCGCGGTCATCATCGGCCGCCGCAACGAGCTCGCCTCCCGGCCCGCGCCCGAGGTCGTCACCGAGGCGACCGTCGACGAGGCCCAGGCTCCCAACGATCCCTCCTGATCGTGCGACGCAGCCCGGGCAGGTCGGTCACCGGCGCCTAGACTCAGGCGTGTGACCGTCCTGCTCGGCCTGCCCGGCCTGCGCTCGTCCCGCCCTGCGGCGGACCAGCAGCGCCGGTTGAGCGACGCGTACGGGCGGGTCGCGGCCGACCTGCGGCTGTCGCTCACCGACCGCTGCAACCTCCGCTGCACCTACTGCATGCCGGCCGAGGGCCTGGACTGGATGGACCGCGCGGAGCTGCTCGACGACGACGAGATCGTGCGGCTGGTGCGGATCGGCACCGAGCGGCTCGGGATCACCACCGTCCGGCTCACGGGCGGCGAGCCCCTGCTGCGTCGCGGCCTCGAGGGTCTGGTCGCGCGGCTCGCCGCGCTGGACCCGGCGCCCGTGCTCGCCCTGACGACGAACGGCATCGGCCTCGCCGGTCGCGCCGAGGGTCTGAAGGCCGCAGGGCTCGACCGCATCAACGTCTCGCTCGACACCCTCGACCCGGAGACGTTCGCCCGGCTGACCCGCCGTCGCCGCCACGCGGACGTGCTCGCCGGCATCCGCGCCGCCCGCGCGGCGGGCCTCACGCCGGTCAAGATCAACGCCGTGCTCATGCGCGGCGTCAACGACCACGAGGCTCCGGCGATGCTGCGCTGGGCCCTCGACGAGGACGTCCAGCTCCGCTTCATCGAGCAGATGCCCCTGGACGCCCAGCACGGGTGGCGGCGCTCGGAGATGGTCACCGCCGCCGAGACCCTGGAGCGGTTGCGGGGCGAGTTCTCCCTCGTCGTCGACCCGGGCCACGCGGCGGCCCGGGGGAGCGCCCCGGCCGAGCTGTTCCGCGTGGTCGGCACCAACCAGTCCGTCGGCGTCATCGCCTCCGTCACGCAGGCGTTCTGCGGGGCCTGCGACCGGGTCCGGCTCACCGCCGACGGTCAGATCCGCACCTGCCTGTTCGCCCGCGAGGAGTCCGACCTCCGCGTGCTGCTGCGGGGCGGCGCGGACGACACCACGATCGCCGACGCGTGGGTGACCGCCGTCGCCGGCAAGCAGCCGGGTCACGGCATCGACGACCCGAGCTTTCTCCAGCCGGACCGGCCGATGTCGGCCATCGGCGGCTAGCGCCCGTCGGCGCCGGGGGCCTCGTCCGCCAGCAGCACGACCTCGCGGAACATCCCTCGGGCCGAGAGGTAGGCGCGGAGCGTCTCGGTGTGGTCCGCGCAGGCCAGCCAGTGCTTGCGGCGTTCGGGCGGGTGGATCTTGGCGTTGTTCCACCGCACGTCGGCCACCGCCGGCGCGGTGCACCCGCGGGCCGAGCAGACGAGCTCGTCAGGTGGCAGGTCGGTGCTCGACAAGCGTCAGGCCGCCCAGTAGCGGCGGCGGTCGGCGACCGGCTCGTGCACGCCGCCCTGCTCGTCGACGATGACCTCGCCCTCGACGTAGGCCGGCGACGGTCCGCTCGTGAGCTGCTTCGCGTCGCCGGGGGCGCCTCGGCGGACCGGCTTCTTGAGGCCCTTGGTGTTGGCCTGGTTGGCCAGCAGCACGGCCATGTAGGGCAGGAACAGCGCGCCCCCGAAGAGGACCCACTGCAGCCAGCCGTGCGCGAAGATCACGGCGACCAGGAAGCAGAGCGTGCGGAACGCCATGGTCACGGTGTACCGGCGGATGCGCTGCGACATCTCCACGCTGGACCCGGGCCGCGCGTCGGTGATGTTCGCCGCGCCCGAGGGGATGACCATAACCAGACATTACGTGTCAGACCCCCTGGCGGTTTCGTTCCGGGGGTGGCGACTTGTTCCGGTGACGTCGCTAACGTGCAGCCGTGACCATCACCGCTGACCCTGGACCCAACGAACCCGCTGTCGACCAGGGCCGGGTGGCCCTGGTGACCGGAGGCAACCGTGGCATCGGGCGCGTCATCGCCCAGCACCTGGCGGCGGAGGGCTTCCGCGTCGCGGCGACGTTCCGCAGCGGGGACGTGCCGCCCGGGATCCTGGGCGTGCGGTGCGACGTGACCGACGTCGAGCAGGTGGACGCGGCGTTCACCGCCGTGGAGTCGCAGCTCGGGCCGGTGGAGGTGCTGGTCGCCAACGCCGGCGTCACCCGCGACACCCTGCTGATGCGCATGAGCGAGGACGACTGGGACGCGGTCATCGAGACGAACCTGACCGGCACGTTCCACGTGGTCCGCCGGGCCGCCCGACCCATGGTCCGAGCCCGCTTCGGCCGGATCGTGCTGATCTCCTCGGTGGTGGGCCAGCTCGGCTCGGCCGGCCAGGTCAACTACGCGACGTCCAAGGCCGGGCTGGTCGGGATGGCCCGCTCCCTCGCGCGCGAGCTCGGCGGGCGGGGCATCACCGCCAACGTCGTGGCTCCCGGCTTCGTCGAGACCGACATGACCGCCGGGCTCGACGAGAAGACCGTGGCGGGCTACCAGGCGCAGATCCCGCTGGGCCGGATGGGGAGCAGCGAGGACGTCGCGGCGGCCGTGGCGTTCCTGGCGGGACCCGGCGCCGCGTACGTGACGGGGGCGCTGATCCCCGTCGACGGCGGTCTGGGCATGGGTCACTGACCCCGCAGCAGATGGTTGCAGCGGCCTGTGCCACTTGGCTGCCGGAGGCGTTCCAGGCCTCCGCGCCGCGCAACCATCCGCCCGGGCGGGCAGCTCCTTCGTAGGGTCGTACGCCTTTCCGCCCGGGCTCCCGCCAGACCGATCCACGCGCGGCGCGGACGCCTGGAACCCCTCCTTCGCGTGTGGTGACGGCGTTTCTTGCGCTCTCGGGGGCGGGATCGTGTCCCTGTGGGGGCGGGCAGTAAGGCAGGATCGGCGTCATGGGCATCCTCGACGGCAAGACGGTCCTGGTGGCCGGGGTCACCCTCGACACCTCGATCGCGTTCTCCGTGGCGCGGGTCGCGCAGGAGCAGGGCGCACGGGTCATCGTCTCCAACTTCGGACGGGCGATGAGCCTCACCCGGCGGGTCATCCGCAAGCTCGACCCGGAGCCGCCGCTGCTCGAGGTGGACGTGACGAACGCCGAGCACCTCGCCGGGCTGGCCGACGCGCTGCGCGAGCACACGGACACCCTCGACGGGCTCGTGCACTCGCTCGCGTACGCGAACCCCGAGACGGCGCTGGGCGGCAAGTTCCTCACCACGCCGTGGAGCGACGTGGCCAGCGCGCTGCAGGTGTCGGCGTACTCGCTGGCCTCGCTGACCATGGCCTGCAAGCCCGTGCTGGCCAGGCCGGCCTCGGTGGTGGGCCTGACGTTCGACGCGACGGTGTCCTGGCCGGTCTACGACTGGATGGGCGTCTCGAAGTCGGCGCTCGAGAGCACCAGCCGCTACCTGGCCCGCTACCTGGGTCCCGACGGCGTCCGGGTCAACCTCGTCGCCGCCGGGCCGCTGCAGACGCTGGCCAAGAAGGCGATCGGCGGGGCCGACGAGTTCGACTCGGTCTGGGAGAAGCGCGCCCCGCTCGGCTGGGACCCGCGTGACCCCGAACCCACCGCACGCGCGGTCGCCGCGCTGCTGAGCGACTTCTTCCCCGCCACGACCGGCGAGATGATCCACGTCGACGGCGGGTTGCACTCCACCGGCTCCTGAGTCCTACCCAGCTGTCAGCCTGGCCGAGAGGGTGACGGCGTGGCCGGCAGCGGCAGCCCGCCTGGGCGGGCTCGAGCGCGTCCGTCGGGACGGCCGGGGCCGCGTTCCCGACCGGCGGGGGGATGCGAGAGTAGGCGCCGTGGACGGCGCACCTGCACCGGGCCGGGACGAGTACCGCCGGCTCAACCGGGCGAGCTGGGACGACCGCGTGCCCATCCACGTCGGGTCCCCGGACTACGCCGCGGACCGGTTCGACGACCCCGACTTCCTCAGCGGGGTGGTCCGCTTCGACCGGCCGCGGCTGGGGGACCTGCGGGGGGTGCGCGGCATCCACCTGCAGTGCCACGTCGGGACGGACACCGTCTCGCTGGCCCGGCTGGGCGCCACGATGACCGGCCTGGACTTCTCCCCACCGGCGCTGGTCGCCGCACGGTCCCTGGCGACGCGGGCGGGTGTCGACGTCACGTTCCTGGAGGGCGACGTCGACGACGCGGTCGCGGTGGCCGGGGCGGGCTCGTACGACCTCGTCTACACCGGGATCGGTGCGCTGTGCTGGCTGCCCGACGTCCGCCGGTGGGCGCAGGTGGTGGCCGGCCTGCTCGCGCCCGGCGGACGGTTGTTCATCCGGGAGGGCCACCCGGTCCTGTGGAGCGTCGACGAGACCCGGACGGACGCGCTGGTCATCGGCTACCCCTACTTCGAGCAGGCCGAGCCGATGGTGATCACCGAGGAGTCCAGCTACGTCACCTCCGACGTCGCGCTGACGGCCACCACGACCCACCAGTGGAACCACGGGCTTGGCGAGATCGTCGGGGCCGTCCTCGAGGCCGGTCTCGTCCTGGTGGGTCTGGAGGAGCACCGGAGCGTGCCGTACGAGGCGCTGCCGGGCCGGATGGAGCGGGTGGGCGAGGAGTTCCGGCTCGCGGATCACGACGAGCGCGTCCCCCTGACCTACACGCTGCAGGCCGTGCAGCCCGATCCGAGGAGTCGACGATGACGCTGGGCGACGAGCTGGCAGCGGGGGTGCGGCGCCTCGCCGCCGTGCTGGGCGCGGGGCTGACCGCGTGGTCGGGCGAGCGCGAGGGGGAGGGGAAGCAGACGGACGCGGCCCGGTCGGGCCACCTCGACAGCGAGGACCCGTCGCTCTTCGCGCCCCGGGTGTACGGCGACCCGGCCAAGCTCCACGTCGACCCCACGGCGGTGGTCAACGACGCGCTGTTCAACCTGTCGTCGGGCGAGATCACGGTCGGGGAGTGGGCGTTCTTCGGCCACGGGGTGTCCGTGCTGACCGGGACGCACGACTGGCGGATCTTCGGCAAGGCGCGCCAGACCGCCGTCCCCAAGAGCGGCCGTGACGTCGTCATCGAGGAGGGGGTCTGGGTCTCCAGCGGCGCGACGGTCGTCGGGCCCTGCCGGATCGGTGCGCACGCCGTCGTCGCGGTCGGTGCCGTCGTGCTGGGCGACGTCGCGCCGTACACGATCGTGGGCGGGGTGCCGGCCAAGCTGATCCGGACGATCCCGCACGACGGGTCCGAGCCGGACGCGGCCCCGACGTCCGAGGCGGCCTCCGAGCCGGCTCCCGAGCCCGTGGAGACCGGGCCCCGGTTCGCCGCCGTGTACGCGCAGTTCGCCGACCGGTTCCGCGGGTCGCGCGAGGAGGTGACGGCCAAGCTGCGGCCCTACCTCGCCGACGTCGAGCGGGTGCTGCAGCCCGGCTCGGCGGGACCGCGGGTGGTCGACGTGGGCTGCGGGCGGGCGGAGTGGCTGACGCTGCTGCGGGACGAGGGCGTCAGCGCCCGCGGGGTCGACGCCAACGCGGACTTCGTCGGCGCCGCCCGGGAGGCGGGCCTCGACGTCGTGCAGGCCGACGCGGTGGCGTACCTGTCGGGGCTCGACGAGGGCTCGCTCGACCTCGTCACGGCGTTCCACCTGGTCGAGCACCTCGACACCGAGACGCTGCTGGCGCTTCTCGAGGCCGCCCGGCACGCGCTGCGGCCCGGCGGGTGCCTGCTGCTGGAGACGCCGGACCCGACCAACCTCACGATGGGGGCCTGCAACTTCTACCTCGACCCGACGCACCGGTCCCCGATGCCGCCGGCGCTGACCGCGTTCCTCGTGGGTGCGTCCGGCTTCGACGACGTCGAGATCCGTCCGCTGCACCCCGACGACTCGCCGCTGGACCCCGACGCGGGCCCGCCGACGGCGGTCGAGGCCCTGGTCGCCCGGGCCCTGCGGGGGCCGCGGGACTACGCGGTGCTCGGGGTGCGGCCGTAGGCGACCGGCACGCTCAGCCGCTCAGACGTCCGGCCAGCCGGCGGCGGCGCAGAGGGCCTGGCCGGCGGCGGTCCGCACGACGCGCAGCTCGCGGGAGCGCACCTGGGCCTCGTGCAGCGTGATGGCCGCCCCGTCGGTGCTGAGCGCCTCGTCGCAGGCAGCCATCAGGCGGGCGGCGCGGTCGGCCGCCAGCCGCGCGCGGGGCGGGTAGCCGGGGGCGAGGGCCGGTCCGTCGTCGAGGCGGGGCCGCGCCCCCGAGGCCACGTCGAGGTGGGTCAGGGTGGTGGCGGCGCGCAGCACCGCCTCGCTGAGCTCGCGCTCGGCCTCGTACAGGGTCGGCGGCGTGAACGGCCGGGCCGCCGCGTGCACCCGCCACTGGACGGCCTGGCCGACGCGGTGCGGGACCAGCGCCAGGCCACCGCCCGCCGCGACCGCGGCCTCCCCGGCGGCCAGGGCGGCCGTGTTCAGCTCGACCGGGCCCCGCAGCGGCCCGAGGGCGCCCGGGACGGGCAGGGCGAGCAGCCAGCGGTCGGGCTCCGCGGCCAGCAGCCGGGCGAAGCCCTCGTCCAGCTCCGTCGCCCGGAACGGGTCCAGGCCGAGCAGGCCCTCGGGATCGACCAGGTGGTGCGCGACGTCGGAGCCGATGACCTCGGCGGCCGCGCGCTCGGCGGCCAGCTGCGAGTGCAGGGTCGCGTTCAGGTTGACGACGAGCCGAAGCGACGAGCGGCATCCCGGTGGCAGGGGGGCGACATCCACGGCAGACACCGTACGCGGGCGCGGAACCGGTCGCAGGGGTTGCGACCGGTAGGGTCGCGGGCGTGGCAGCAGTCGTCGATCTGGCCGGTGTGGGCGTCGTCCGGGGCGGGTCCGCCCTGCTCGACGACGTGAGCTGGACCGTCGACGAGAGCGACCGCTGGGTGGTCCTGGGGCCGAACGGCGCGGGCAAGACGACGCTGCTGCAGCTGCTCGCCGCGCAGATCCACCCGACGACGGGCGTGGTCGGGCTGCTCGACGAGGTCCTCGGCACCGTCGACGTCTTCGAGCTGCGGCCCCGCATCGGACTGACCTCCGCTGCCCTCGCTGAACGGATTCCGCGCTCCGAGCGCGTCCACGACGTCGTGGTCTCCGCCTCGTACGCCGTCGTGGGGCGCTGGCGCGAGACCTACGACGACCTCGACCACGAGCGGGCCGACGAGCTGCTCGAGTCGCTGGCCATCACCGGGCTGGCGGACCGCACGTTCGGCACGCTGAGCGAGGGCGAGCGCAAGCGGGTCCAGATCGCACGCGCGCTGATGACCGACCCGGAGCTGCTCCTGCTCGACGAGCCGTCCGCCGGCCTCGACCTCACGGGCCGGGAGAACCTGCTCCGCACCCTCAGCACGCTGGCCCTGGACCCGTACGCCCCGGCGCAGGTCCTGGTGACCCACCACGTCGAGGAGATCCCGGTCGGGATCACCCACGCGCTGCTGCTCAAGCACGGCCGGGTCGTCGCCGCCGGGCCGATAGCGACCACCCTGACCCCGCAGCGCCTGGGAGAGACCTTCGACCTCGAGGTCGAGCTCACGTCGCGCGCCGGCCGCTGGTCGGCGCGCGCGCTCTGAGCGCCGCCGCCCGGCTCGCAGACCACCCGGCTGGCACCATGGAGGTCCACGCAGGAGCGGGAGGCGCACGGTGAACCTGACGGACTGGCTCGGCGACCACGGCTGGGCCCTGTGGCTGAGCCTGGCGCTGCTGCTCGCCGTCGCGGAGGTCGTCTCGCTCGACCTGGTGCTCATCATGCTGGCGGTGGGCGCCCTCGCGGCCGCCGGCACCGCGGCGATCGCCCCCGACCTGTGGGGCCTCCAGATCCTGGTCGCCGCCGGCGTCAGCGCGGGGATGCTGATCTTCCTGCGACCCAGCGTGCTGGCCAAGGTGCGCGCGACCCCGGGCTACCGGTCGTCGACGAGCAAGATGGTCGGCAGCTCCGGGCTGGCCATGTCGCAGATCGACCGCGGCAGCGGCGAGATCAAGGTCGACGGGCAGACGTGGTCGGCGCGCACGTACGCGTCCGACGTGATCATCGAGCAGGGCACCGAGATCGAGGTCTACGAGATCGACGGCGCGATCGCCGTGGTCTACCCGAAGTACGGCGAGCTCGCCTGACCCTCGTCCGGCTGAGTGTTATTCGGGCGGAGCACACTGGATTCCAGGACATCGTCATCCCAGACAACGTCTCGGAGGAGTCACCGTGGACAACGCTTCCCTGATCATCGCCATCGTCATCGCGCTGGCGGTGATCTTCATCATCGCCAGCTCGGTGCGGGTCATCCGGCAGCAGCGGGTCGGCATGGTCGAGCGGCTCGGCCGCTTCAACCGCACCCTGGAGCCCGGCCCCCACCTGCTGATCCCCGTGCTGGACAAGGTCCGCTACAACCTCGACATGCGCGAGAACGTCATCCCGTTCCCCCCGCA
>Ga0210040_10001194_pt1 | contig 40025 bp, 77 predicted proteins | sample CryGeyCG12114_NA_FD_185462 | JGI IMG/M metagenome (GOLD analysis project Ga0210040, IMG submission 185462) | Groundwater microbial communities from aquifer - Crystal Geyser CG19_WC_8/21/14_NA (SPAdes) (version 2) | ecosystem: Environmental > Aquatic > Deep subsurface > Groundwater | place: USA... | reverse complement strand
CGTGCTGGTGATCGTGGTGGGCTTCGGGGCCGGCGTGCTGCTCGGGCCGCCCGACCCGGCTGCCGCCGCCGCGGGACTCGTTCCCCGCTTCACGGACTCCGGTTCGGTGCTGCTCGCCGCCTCGATTCTCGGGGCCACCGTCATGCCGCACGCCATCTACGCGCACTCCGCGCTCACCCGCGACCGCTTCCCGCGGAACGCCGGAAGCGCGGACCGACGGACGCTCCTGCGGGCCACCCGGATCGACGTCACGATCGCGCTCGCGGTGGCGGGCAGCGTCAACGTCGTGATCCTCCTGATCGCGGCGGCTTCCCTGCGTGGGGCGCCCGACACGGACACCTTGCAGGGAGCGCAACGCGCGCTCACTGCGGGGCTCGGAGCACCCGTCGGGGTGCTCTTCGCCGTGGCGCTGCTCGCCTCGGGTCTCGCGTCGACGTCGGTCGGGGCCTATGCGGGAGCCGAGATCATGCGCGGACTGCTGCACATCTCGGTGCCGCTGCTGCTCCGCCGGTTGGTGACGCTGGTGCCGGCGCTCGCCGTGCTCTCGCTCGGCATCGATCCCACCCTGGCGCTCGTGATCAGCCAGGTGGTGTTGTCGTTCGGCATCCCGTTCGCGCTGCTGCCCCTTGTGACACTCACGGCGCGGCGGTCGGTGATGGGGGAGTCGGTCAACCGGCCGGCGACGACTGTCGCCTCGCTACTCGCGGCCGCGTTCCTCATCCTGTTGAACGGCACCCTGCTCTGGCTGGTGCTGACCGGAGCCTGAGCGCGGGCGCCCCGTGGAGGTCCGGTCAGTCGCGCTTGCGGTCGAACGCCGAGGCGTCGAGGCCGAGATCCTCGGCCGGCGGGGTGATTCCGGCCGCGCGGGCGCGCCGGGCCTTCACCGAAGTCTGGATGTAGTGGAACAGGGCCGGTACCACGCTGAGCAGGACCGCAGCGACGAGGATCACGTCGATGTAGTGCCGCACGAAGTCGGCCACCGGCGGGATGTACCCCACGAAGTAGCCGAGCAACGTGACTCCCGCGCCCCAGATGAGAGCGCCGGCGAGGTTGTAGAGCGAGTACTTGCGGTAGTTCATGTGGCCGACGCCGGCCGCGATGGGCGCGAAGGTGCGGACGACGGGGACGAAGCGGGCGATGATGACCGCGAGACCGCCGAAGCGCTCGAAGAAGGCGTTGGTGCGCCGTACGTTCTCGACGCTGAAGAGCCCGCTCTCCTTCCGTTCGAACACCCGAGGGCCCGCCTTGTGCCCGATCAGGTAGCCGACCTCGCCGCCGAGGAAGGCGGCGAACCCGATGGCGAGGCACACCCACCAGATGGGGATCGTTCCACTCGGGTTCGCTCCGTGCATGCCCGAGAAGGTGATGAGGCCCATGATCACGAGGAGGGTGTCGCCGGGCAGCAGGAAGCCGACGAGGAGTCCCGTCTCGGCAAAGACGATGAGGCACACGCCGAGCAGGGCGAACGGTCCGAAACTCGTGATGAGCGTGTCCGGGTCCAGCCACGGGATGAACGCGGTGGGGTGCACGGATCTCCTGACGAGCGCGAGGCGTTCGAGCCACCATCAGGGGCCCGATGCAAACAGGGTAACCGGCCGCGCCGCCCCGCGCCGGAGAACGAGAAGTGCGGCGTGGTGCCTCAGAGCCGCCAGGACAGGTCGATGAAGTCGCTCCGGCTGAGGCGCAGGGACGACAGAGAGCTCTCCACCCGGCGGCGTGCAGTGCTGCGGTCGACGTCGCTTCGCAGGATGACCACGGCTCCGGCGTCCGACGACATGGTCGCGGGGTGGTGGATCGCGGCGACCGTGCCGTCGTCCGAACACGCGAGTCCCCACTTGGAGCGCGCGACGATGAACATCGCCCCGCGCCCCTTCCAGGTGTAGAGGCCCTGCGAGTCGGGGGTGGTCGGCACCATCGCGGCGACGCGGACGGGGCGGCCGCGGCGGATGAGGTCGATGGCGAAGTCCACCTCGCGCGGGTCGCTCGAACGGAACGTCAGGTGCGCGCTGTCGACGCGGGGCCGCTCGAAGAAGCCGGCGGTGGTGGCCGCCATGTCCCACTCGCCGAGCACATCGAGCGGGCTGTTGACCCCCACAGCATGAGCCGCGGTCTTGCGACCGCCGCTCGCCAGGTCGCGCAGCCGGGTACCGATTCCCCGTCCGTCGCGTCGGTCGTCCTCTGCCGACCCTCCGGTGTTCGTCACACTTCCCCCAAAGCCTTGCGTCGGGTCAACGTATCGTCTCGGGCGCGCCTCACCTAGCGTCGGGCCGGAAGTTCACCTCGCCCGCGAGGATCGCAAGCCCCAATGTCGTCCCGCCGCCGCTGTGTTCGGATGAAGGAACCGGAACCGGCGATGCAGGAGGACCGAATGAAGCGATTGTCGTACTCGGACGAGCTCCTGGTCACTGACGACGAGGTGGCGGAGCTGGTGCTCGAATACGCGGCCGCGCTCGCCAGGACCGCCAACGCGGACGTCGTCCACATCCCGGTGATCGACGGGTCCGGTCACGAATCGATCGCCACCCTGCTGCTCGGGCCGTCCAGCGAGATCGTCGCTGTCGAGGCGGAACGGGAGCAGATCGCCCTCGACGTCGAGGGCACGGTGAAGACGCTGCACGAGCGCATCTCGGCGCACACCGCGGTGCCGCTCGCCGCTGTCATCGACGAGCACCCGGAACTCTCGGGCTCGTACTCCGACGACTACTGATCGCGCCACCCCCAGAAGGCTCGAATCGCCCCGATTCGGGCTGCCCGCTACGCTCCCGAACCATGATCGACTCGGGGAACGCCTGGGCCGCGATGACGGCCGTCCACAACCTCTTCCAGACCGAATCGGACGACGTCCGGCTCTCGTTCGTCGGGTCGCCGGACCCGACGGACTGGCCTGAGTGGTACCGGCGCCTCCTCACCAAGATGCTGGTTCTCCTGAACGGCGACACGGTCGTCTACGCCTCGGCCAACCTCACGGACCAGGAGGACGTCCCGTCGGGCAGCGCCGTCGTCTTCACCGCCAAGCGGGTGATCCTCGGCGAGGTGGCGGGCATGTCGGGCGCGGCCACGGTGACCACCTGGACGCGCCGGCACATCAAGTCGGTGGCGATCGACAATCTCCCGCCGTACCCGGTCGCACCCGCCGAGGACGAGGTCTGGCCGATCCGGCTGCGGTCCGAGGTCGTGTTCGACCAGGGCTTCTCGCTCTACCTGCCGCTGAACCCGACGGCCAGCACCGGACAGCTCGACGCGACGATCACGCTGCTGCAAGAGCTGGTCCGCGAACTGAAGTAGCGCGGGGACCCGCCAGTACACTTGGTGCGCTCGCGGGAGTGGTGGAATTGGCAGACACGCAGGATTTAGGTTCCTGTGCTTCGGCGTGTGGGTTCGAGTCCCACCTTCCGCACCGAGTAATCTGAGCTAAACACCTGGTCGTGGTCCTATTTGCCCACAGTGATTCGGGCGGATTCAGTGCCATGCCACGTGGTTATGCCACACTTCGGCTAGATTCAGAGTGGTGCGAGCGTCCTAGGAGGTACCCCGGTGCCCGCAAAACCCACCTTCTCCGCCTCCATCCGACTACGCCCAAGGGCCGACGGCACGATCGCCCACGACGTCAGATACCGGCATGACGGGCGGTCGCGCACAACTTCCTTCGATGGGGCAACCGGTGCCGAAAGGTGGGCCCGGATACTCCGGCAAGTCGGCCCCGATGAAGCGCTCAAGCTGCTGAGGATCGATATGGGCAATCTCCCCACGGTTGCCGAGTACGCGGAAAGGTACATTGCGTCGAAGTCCGGGGTCGAAGGGAAGACCCTCGATCACTATCGGCTCTACTTGCGCGTGTCGATCAACCCCGTCATGGGCGAGCTCCCCATCGACGCCGTCCTGCCAGAGCGCATTGCCACCTGGATCAACTCGCAGGTGGACGAAAGGTATGCGGCGAAGACAGTCAAGAACCGCCACGGGTTCCTGTCCGCCATGTTCCAGTCGGCGGTCAACGACGGTCTGATCGCCAAGAACCCGTGCGCCCGCACCCGTCTGCCCAGCTCGGAGCAGAGAGAGATGGTGTTCCTCTCGCCCGCAGAGTTCGAGACCCTCTACTCGTGCATCCCGGAGTTCTGGAGGCCCCTCGTGCGCTTCCTCGCCGCGACAGGGTGCCGCTTCGGGGAGGCGACAGCTCTACGCCCCGCCGACTTTGACCTTGACGCGCGCACGGTTCGGATCTCGCGGGCGTGGAAGTCGTCGCAGGCGAAGGGCTGGTACATCGGGCCCCCGAAGACGGCCCGATCACGGCGGACCATTTCGCTGCCCTTGTCGCTCATCCCGCTGCTGCGCCCCCTGGTGGACTCGGACCGGGAATGGGTGTTCGAGAACATGCACGGCGGGCCGGTCCGTCAACCAAAGTTCTACGCCAACACGTGGGAGCCGGCGCGGCGGCTGGCGAACGGGAAACAGCCTTTCGTGGGCGCGGACGGGGAGGAGAAGGCCGCCGTCCACGACACGGACTGGAAGCGCCCCCCAGTGATGCACCCGATACGGAAGTGGCCAAGAGTGCATGACCTGCGCCACACCCACGCGTCATGGCTGATCAATGACGGGGTGCCATTGAACGTCGTGCAGAGGCGTCTCGGGCACGAGTCGATCACCACCACGGTGGACACCTACGGACACCTCGCCCCGGACATGATGTTCACCGCGGCGGACGCCTTCGACCGGAAGCTGTCGATCGCTACCTGATGTCGGCGGTCGAAGGTATGTTCGATTGCATGGTCAGAGTGGACGATGTTGCAGGGGCTTGCACCCTTCAACAGGTCGCGGCGGTAGCGGTCGCATGTGAGGTGAGTTTCTTCCTGCTGCTCAGCGCTGCTCTAAGCGCCTGCGAGCGCGATCGGTGAACACCTCGGCCGGGACGCCTAGTGCCGCAATGGTGCGCCACAGCATGCGTATGGGGATCTCGCGCTCCCCATTCATCCACCGCCGGAAGGTGTTGTAGTCCTTGCCGACTGCCGCGGCGAGCGTTTTGACGTTGTACCCCTTGGCGCTCATCTCGGCGTTGAGTTGCCCTAGGACCGCGTCCTGGTATTGCTCCGCGCGCTCGGCGTCATTTAGTTCCACGTTGGCAACTGTATCGCCAACGGGGGCAAATAAATAACCCAGTTGGGGCGTCACGACACGGCGCGCCGCCGTTGCGACCTCCCGGACGGGAGCCTATGTTGCTCATATGGGCAATCAAGGAGCGGGAGATGCTGAACTCCGGGATCGAGTTCAGGAACTCCGCAAGCAGGCGGGGCGCAGCACTCAGTGGCTGGCGGATCGGACGGGTATCCCGTACTCGACGCTGCGCCGCCGGCTGGAAGTAGCGCCGGAGAACTTCACGCTCAAGGAGCTGCACCGCATCGCGGACGCCCTTGATGTGCCGGTCGAGGCGATCCTCATCGCGTCCGATGAAGACCAGGCGGTGTCGGCGTGACCGTCTACTACAACCTCGAAGAGGCCACGGCGAAGTTGCGGCTCAAGAAGCTGACGACCCTTCAGCAGGCGGCCCGCAAGAAGCAGATCGAGCACGCGAAGGTCGGCCGCGACCTGGTGTTCGCCGAGGAGGCGCTCGACGCCTACTACCGCGAGCACGTGGTCGGTGTCGAGGCAACGCAGTGGGGCCTCACCGACGCAGCGGCGAACGCAATCCGGGACGCCCGTCCCGCACGAGCAAGGAAGGCCGGCTGATGCGCCGTCTCCTCCTCATCGCCGCGATCCTCACGACCACCCTCGCGATCTTCTGGAACGCCGACTACACCCCCGGCCAGGTGTCGGTCCCCCTGTTCTTCGGTGTCGGTGTCCTCGCCCTGTGGTGGGTGTGCACGCCGCGTCGGACTCGTAAGACCCACCAGTAAACGGACACGGCCCCCGCGGGAACGAGGGCCGGCCACAACAAGAGAAGGGATGCCACCTGACATGGCAACCAACACACAGGATACCGCAGGCGTTCTTCGCTGGGAGGATCCGCCAGCACACGGCAACTCGAAATCGCGGGGCGGCTGGAAAGAGACCGCCGATTCTCTGCGAAGTCACCCCGGCGAGTGGGCGCTGATCGCAGAGAACGCATCGGTCGGGACCTACAGCAACATCAAGAACGGCGCACTGGCCGACTTCAGGCCGGTCGGCGCGTTCGAGGCCCGGACGGTGAAGAACGGGAACCCGGGTCGTTGCCGCCTCTACGCCCGCTACATCGGCGAGGTGTCCGAGTGAACCCGGTGGCGGAGGGCCACGGCGTCCACGACCTGGCCCGGTCCACGGATCCGGACACGTCCCACGACGCAGCAGCATCCACGGACCTCCGCGGTTCGAGAGCTGAGGTGCTCAGGATCCTCACCGAGTTCGGCCCCATGTCGGATGACGAACTGCTGATGCGACACGAGTTGCTTGGCACCGCGCGCAGGTTCACCCCGCAGCGGCTCCGTACGGCCCGTAAGGCGTTGGAGTCGGCGGGTGTGGTGCAGCCGACCGGTCGGAAGGTTGCGACCCGGTACGGGCGTGCAGCGCAGGAATGGGCGGTCGCGTCGTGAGCCGCGTTCTCTACGTTCTCGGGGCGGTCGGAGTCCTCTTCGGTGCCGCCTATGTGTGGGGTCTGCTCACGACGGCGTACGCGTTCGGCCCGGTCCTCACCGCCGTCGGCGGGATGGGGATCGGGATGTTCGTTGCCCTCGCCGCGATGGCGCTCTGGCTGGTGGTCTTCAAATGACCATCGAACTCCTGACCCGCGGTCACCGCGAGTCTGCCCCCCTGTGCCCCATCTGTAAGGGCCGTCAGACGTCGGAGTACACGACGGACGGTATCAACCCGGATCGCTGCGACGTGTGCGGCGGAACCGGATTCGAGGAGGAATCGTGAACGCGAAGCCCGAGGAGAAGTTGACCCTCGCCGAGTTCGACGTGGTGAAGAACCTGTTGCAGCCCGTCCCCGCATCAACCACCCGTCGCCCTGGTGACGTGTCGGACCTTGGTGGGCACCGTCTCGGGTTCCGTTCCCCAGTCAGCATCCGTCGCACCACACATCAGCAACGGGTGACGCAGTGGGTGCCGTCCGCAGCACCGATGCCGGAGACCCGTGTTGAGCGTGAGTACCGGGAGTCGTTGGCACCGTTCCGCGGCATCCTCTGGTCCCTCGCCGGGATCGTGTGCGTTGCCGTCGGCCTGGTCGCTGTGCTGGCGATCGGGTACGGGGTCGGGCTGTACGGACGCACGAACGGGTGGTGGTGACGTGGATGAGTTCACCCCTTCCCCCGAGGCCCGTGAGGCGCTGATTCGGACGATCAATGCCGAGATGAGCGCGGACCGCGAGGGCTTCGGTTCTTGCAACTTTCCGCGCGATCTTGCCGAGACCATCGCCGCTGGTTGGGTGCCGCGTGACGAGTTCGCCCGCCACGTCGCGGACGTGCTCGCCACCTCGCTCTCTGCGATCATCGACTCCGCGTTGTTCGGTGACGACGACTGGTCCTACGAGAGCGTCCTGGCTGCGGTCGAAGAGCGCACGCTCGCCGCCCTGTCTGCGGACCAGCCCCGCCCCGGATACATCTCCCTCTACAAGCCGGACGGGTCGATCAAGTCGGCCGACGAGATCCGTGCCGAGGCCGCGGTCCTGTCCGTGGATGCTCCCGCCGAGACGCCGAAGCTCAACGGCAACCGAGACGTGTCGCGGCTCGGGTGCTGGCTGTGTGGTGCGCCCGCGGTTTACCGGGTGACCGACACCACCGACGGCGAAGAACTCGACACCTGCTCCGAGCACATGACGGTGGCATTCTCATGAGCGCCCACGACGAGGCCGAGCGGCTCTACCCGATCCTCAGCGATGTGCCGATCGCACGTCGGCAAGCGTTCGTCGCCGGTGCTGAGTGGGCGGTCGAGGAGACCCCCGAGCGCATCGAGGCGATGGCACGAGCGATCGATGCGGAAGCGTTCGAGAGCACGAACTACGTCGGGCACCAGAAGCAGGCCCGCGTCCAGGCCCGTGCTGCTCTCGCAGCGTTGCGGGTGGAGGTGCAGCGATGATCACCGCCGCGAACCTGACCCACGCCTGCCGTGGTGGCATCATCCGCCTCCCCGAACTCGACGGTGCACCAGAAGGTGTCCTCCTGTGGGCGATGTGCGGACCGAACAGTGCCGCCATCGCACTCCGCACCGACACCGGCGAAACAGTCGTCAACACGGTCCCCAGCACACGGGTGACCGTCGACGCGAGAACCGCAGCCCTTGTTGCTGAAACCACCATCAACGCGGACCTGCGCCAACAGTGGGTCAACGAAGCGCTCGGATCCGGGGCCATCGAACACATCGGGCGGCTGCTGTGGGGCGACAAGTGAACGGGCGGACGGACATCGCCCACGCATGGTTCGAGGCCCAGTTCGCGTTCTCGTCGTGGATCCAGTGCACGTGCGGGTACCGGCCCCACAGCCAGGACGAAATGGACGCACACGGGCCCGACGACCCGCGCACACCCGGGTACGACGACATCGACCCCGACACGGCGCACGACACATGGGTGGATCCCGAAGCGTCGATACCAGGCGACTGGGACGGAGGTTGGGCATGAAGCACATACCGCCGATGTGGGGGCTCTGGCTCAACGACCCCTCAGGGAAGTACGGGCCGCACAAGGTCTTCGCGCAGTACGGCGAGACCGCCGACGAGGCCTACGACATGGCGATCGCGCGTTACCGGGAGCCCGGGGTGACGCGTGACGAGTCCCGTCGACCCTTCATCATCAACCCCGCCCGCGAGGTCGCCACAGAACCCGGAGGTTCGCATGCTTGAGCGATTCAAGCGGTGCAAGCACTGCGGTGAGCGCGTCGAGGAGATCAACTTCGCGCTGGGCCCCGAGTGGAGGCACTGGCCGTCGCCATACGGGAACTACCGCACGAACGAGAAGTACCGGTACTGCATCACGTCGGCATTCGCCGAGCCCGAGCAGGAACCCGGAGGTTCTCAGCCGTGACCGTCCTCCGTTTCCCCGAGTTCAAGTCGCCACCGCTCACCTCCAACCAGCGGCTGCACTGGGCACCCAAGAAGGACCTCACCCGTGAGATCAGGCAGATGACCGCCTACAAGGCGAAGTGGAACCTCCAACCGATGCCCCGCTGCGAAGTGGAACTCGTCTGGTACGTCACCACCAAACACCGCCGCGATGCCGACAACGTCGTCCCCACCCTCAAAGCCATGTGCGACGGCCTCGTCGACGCCGGCGTCGTCCCTGATGACACCCCCGACCTGATGGTCAAGAAGATGCCTCGCATCGTCTACATCGGGCCCGGCCTCAAGACCACCGCGCAGTACATGGAGCTTCACGTGAACGAAACAGGAGATGCGGCATGAGCCTCACCGAGTACAACGACCTCGAGCAGCGCTCCGAGGAATGGCACGCACAACGCCGCGGGATCGTCACCGCCAGCGTCGTCGGCAAGCTCATCACCGAGAAGACGATGAAACCCGCGAACAACGAAACCTCGCGCGGCCTCACCGCCCAACTCGCAGCCGAGCGGATCACCGGCTACACCGACCCCACCTACGTGTCCGACGACATGTGGAACGGCGTCGAATGCGAACCACTCGCCGTTGAGGTGTACCGCAAGCACTTCGCACCGGTCGCCACCACCGGGTTCATGGTCCGCGACGACTGGGGATTCCGCATCGGGTTCTCACCCGACGGCCTGATCGGTGACGACGGTTTCATCGAAGTAAAAACGCGCCGGCAGAAGCAGCAGTTGCAGACGTTCATCGCGGACGAGGTGCCCGCCGAGAACATGGCGCAGATCCAGTGTGGCCTCCTCGTCTCCGGCCGGGAATGGGCGGACTACGTGTCTTTCTGTGGGGGCATGCACCTCTACCGGAAGCGCGTCCTCCCGGACGAGCGGTGGTTCGACACGATCGTCGCCGCAGTCGAGCAGTTCGAGAAGAACGCCGCGGACATGGTTGCCGCGTACGAGACAGCGACCGTCGATCTGCCCGCCACAGAGCGGGTCGTCGAGATGGAGATGATCCTGTGAGCGAGCGGTGGCGTGCGATTCCCGGATACGAGGGCAGCTACGAGGTGTCCGATCATGGGCGAGTCCGCGGGCTCCCTCGGGTCTGCCAATACGGCCGGCGGCGAGCAGGAAAGATCCTCGCCTCACACATCGCGAAGTCGAACCACAGGTACGTGCGGCTATGCCGTGATGGCAAGCACCAGCGCTTCGGGATCCACGTCCTGGTGCTCACCGTGTTCGTGGGGCCGAGACCGGCCGGCTTGTTCGCTTGCCATTGGGACGACGACCCGACGAATAACCGGCTGAGCAACCTCCGCTGGGCGACGCGTTCGGAGAACGTTCTCGACTCCGTGCGCAACGGCACCCACACCATGACACGCCGCACTCACTGCCCTTACGGCCACGAGTACACGCCGGAGAACACCTACCAGTACCCGCAGGGCAACCGCGCCTGTAACGAGTGCCGTCGCGCGTATCGCGAATCCCATCGCGAGGAGCGTCGCGCCAAGGGGCGCGAGTACATGCGCCGCCGACGCGCCCAGGCAAGAGGCATCAGAGAGGTGGCATAACCGTGGATCTGTCAGAGACGATCGCACCCCGCAGTGACCAGCAGAACTATGACGATTACCTTGCCGGCAGCCGAACGGTGACCATTAGTGCGGTCACCAAGGGCACGCCCGAACAGCCCGTGAATCTCGAGCTGGTCGAGTACCCCGGACGCCCCTACAAGCCGAATAAGAGCATGAGGAGGGTGCTCGTGTCCGCGTGGGGCGTGGACTCGGCGGTCTACGTCGGTCGGCGTTTGACCTTGCGCGGCAACCCGGCTGTTGTATTCGGCGGCAAGCCCGTTGGCGGAGTCGAGATCGCCGCCATGAGCCACATCGACAAGCCGCTCACTATCGCGCTCACCGTGACCCGGGGCCGGCGTGCACCGTACGTCGTGCAGCCCCTCCCCGACGCACCACAACCCCAGCCGGCACCGCAGCTCACCCTCGAGGCTGCGATCACCCGTGCAAGGAACGCGAAGTCGAAGGGCGAACTACGGCACTTCTACAAAATCGCGGCAGGCCTCGGCATGGATGAGCACACCGCCGCCGACCTGAAAGCACTGGACGAGTCCCTGCCCGAGACGGAGGTGACGGCATGAGCATCGCATCGCAGGACTACAGAGACGGTGCCGCAAGTGGGGCGGCGGCACTCGCCAAGCGCGCCGCGTTCCTCATGAGTTGGGGTGCGCCGATCACCGCCGAGGTGTTGGAAAGCCTCGCGACTCGCATCGCGTATGACATGGGCGGCCGCGTCGACGATCTCTTCCCGGGGGTGCAGTCATGAGTTACTACGAGGACGACATGGTCACCCTGCATCACGGGGACGCTTTCACAGTCGCACGGACTTTCGACGCCGGGTCGGTGCAGACCATCGTCACGAGCCCCCCTTACTTCGGACTGCGGGACTACGGCGATGAGGGGCAGATCGGTGCCGAACCGTCCGTCCAGGAGTACGTCGATAACCTCGTTGCCCTCTTTCGGGAGCTACGCCGGGTACTCGCCAACGACGGGACGCTGTGGCTGAACCTCGGAGACTCCTACGCCGGGAACACGGGAGGCCCGCAGGGGGCGACCGGGCAGTTCGCGGACCGCTCCGTGTCCGGTGCGCGCTCCGCCCGGTCCTCCAGAGGCGGTGACCTATCCCCGAAGAACCTGATCGGTATCCCATGGCGAGTGGCGCTGGCGCTACAGGCTGATGGCTGGATTCTTCGCAGCGACATCATCTGGTCGAAGCCGAACTCGATGCCCGAGAGCGTCACGGATCGGCCTACGAAGGCGCATGAGTACGTGTTCCTGCTCGCGAAGTCGCCGCGGTATTACTACGACAGCGACGCCATCCGGGAGCCCGACAGCGGACAGGACCACAGCCGGACGATCCTTACGGGACAAGCGTCCCTAGAGCCATCGGGAGGAGTGTCCGGATCGCACGGCGGACTGCGCACAGTAGGGGGCAGGAACGGGACGGGACGCAACAAGCGGACCGTCTGGGACATCGCGACGACCCCCTTCCCCGGCGCGCATTTCGCGGTCTACCCGCCGGAGCTGATCCGCCCCTGCATCCTCGCCGGATCACGCCCTGGTGACACGGTCCTCGACCCATTCAGCGGCTCCGGGACCACCGGAATGGTCGCCACCTACGAGGGCCGCAAGTACGTCGGCATCGAACTCAACAAGGAGTACATCGACCTATCTCTGCGGACGCGTTTCGCGGAACCGACCCTTGGAATCGAGGTCGCATCATGACCGGCATCCGTACCGCCACCCCCATCCCCGTTCTCACGTGGCGCTGCCCGTTCGCGAACTGCGGCGCGGAGGTCCAGTCCCAGGGCCGGGACGAATCCTCACGCGGATACGTGAACGCGTTCAAGAAGGGGCATTTAGCGGAGCACAAGGAGGCGCGGAAGTGACCGCGAACCTGTCTCAACGCCGCTCACAAGCCCGTCACGGTGCCGCCGCGATCAACGCCACTGTGGATGCTGCCGCCGCCGAGGTGAAGGCGCAGAAGGACGCCGAATGGGAGGCCGCAAAGGCAGCCTCAGCCGAACGGAAAGCCGCGCCCCGCCGGCAGTACACCCGCGAGGACATGGCCGGTATGACGCAGGTCCGTGACCGTTTCGGGTGGCATTACATCAGCCGGGTGAACGCGAAAACGGTGTCGGTGGAAACGGCCTGGTCGTGGGTGGACCGGATCAAATACGACGACGTGTTGGAGGTGCGATGACCACCATTCCGATCCCCCTTTCCCACATGTCGCGCACGTTTCTGTGCGTAACTCGCGCCCCCGAAAACAGGGGAAAAGGGCTGATCCGCGGTACCATTAGAGGGTCAACTAAAAACGGCCCCGGAGTCATTTGTGCAGTCGTTGGCGCGACTGCTGACTCACGAGGCCTAACCGCTGGATTGGAGCGGCTGATGAGCACCATACTACCCGCAAGGTCGGACTCCCCGAGGGAGGTTCTCGGCTAATGGCGAAAACCCGCATGTTGAAGAACGACCTTCGCACGTCGGAGAAGGTCGCGTCCTGGCCCGTCGAGCTCCGCTACTTCTGGGTGCTCCTTTGGGGGTACGTCGACGACCACGGCAAGGGGCGCGACAACCCGCTCCTCGTCAAGGCGGACTGCTTCCCCCTCGACCCTGACATCACCCACGACACCGTCAACGGTTGGCTGTGGGACCTCGTCGCGGCCGGGGTCATCGTCCGGTACACCGTCGATGGGCACGAGTACTTCCAGATCGTGAACTGGAAGGAACACCAGAAGCCGCCGCACCCCACAGACGACGTCATCCCCAGTTTCGACGCCCCTGCAGCGGTCCGGAGAGCGCTTCATGAGGACTTCATGAAGGATGCAGGAAGTCCTCCGCGGAATGCAGGAGCGCCTCATGAGGACTTCACGCCTGTGTTTGGGTTGGGTAGAGGTTGGGTTGAGGGGGGAGACGCGAACGCGTCGAAAGAACCCCCCCTCTTCTGCTCCGCTCATCCGCACGGTACTGAGCGCCCCTGCGGTCCCTGCGGTGATGCGAGACGCGTGTACGACGCCTGGCAGAAGACCCGCAAGCCTGCCCTCTCCGTGGTGACGTTGCCTCCCCGCAAGGGCGAAGACGAGATGCAGCCCTGTTCTCCGGGTCAGCACAAACCATCCGCTGACGGTTACTGCCTGCTGTGCGCGCAGAAAGTCGAAGAGGCGGTGGCTTCATGAGCGGGGTGGTCACCGGCACTCCGACAATTTCCGTGGTCGATGAGCTGGCCGGCCTGGATGCCGCGGCTCCACGTACCGATCGGGCCGCAGCCGCGTACTGGCGCGCCCTCGTAAGGGGGCTCCTCCATGAGCGGCTAGAGGCCCGTACGGCGGCGGCCTGCGAAGAGCCTCAGGGCGAGGCCGGCAAGGCGCACGCAAACCTTGAAGGGGTGGTCGATGACGATTTCATCTGAGCACATGTGTGTATTTGTCGAGGAGGCCGAACCCTCGGGGCGGCTCATCCTCCCACCCTGCCTTGAGTGCGGCGCGACGGCGATGGACGCGATCGAGTACCTGCGCTCCGGCGGGCAGGGGTGGGACGGGAACGTCACATGGTCGGCGTTCCAGCGGTTCGACGCGTTCGCCGGATCTGGTTCGACGCTCGTCGCAGCGCAGAAGCGGGGCGTGAAGGCGATCGGTGTCGAGATCGACGAACGGTTCTGCGAGGTCACCGCTAAGCGGCTGTCTCAGCAGGCGTTCGACTTTGGCGGCGAATGGGAGGACGCATTGGAGGGCAGCGATGACTGACGACTTCATGGCGAAGTTCGAGGCGTCCTCGTTCGGCACCCCCGCGGCGAAGTATCTGCGGGAGACCGTGTCGGACGAGAAAGCGGCAGAACTCGTCGCCCGGTCGAAGCGGGTGCACCCCGACAATCCCGGCGGGTACGGCTACGCGGTGATGTTCACGCAGCGCACGGGTACGGCTCGGTGTTACTTCCACAACATCGATGCGGCCGCCCCGCTCGCCATCCACGCCTTGAGTGCGGGATCGCTTGTCGGTGTCGAGAGGTGGTCGTCCCTCCAACGCGCATGGGTGCCATCCGACGTATTCGAGGAGGAGAACTGATGGCTGACATCACACCAACGACTGAGGCTGTGCGGAACGCGTGGTGCTTGAACGCGATCCGGGGCCGCGCACTCGACTTCGATGCGGACCGGCGCGAATACCGCGAGGAGTTCGACCGGTGGCTAGCCGCGCATGACCGCGATGTGGCCGCTGCTGCGTGGCGTCGCGGGGCCAGCGACGTCGACGACTTCAACAACGGCGACGGGCCCGCCGTGATGACCAACCCATACACGGAGGACTGATGGGCCACCGACGTAAGCGCGCGGTCTACGTCACCGAACGTTCCGACCCCATGTTCGGGCGCAAGGCATGGTCAGGCCGCTACGACGCCATCGACCACAAGATGCTCCGCCCCATCCACAAAGACATGAGCGTCGCCCCACCCTGGGCGCGACGACTCCGCAGGAGGCACCGCTGATGGTCGCACCTAAGGAAACGAAGAACCCGTCGGGCACGGAGCATCGCATCGCAACCGCACTCGGGATGCGGGAAGCGGCAGAACGCGACCGGGCCAAGGCTGAAGCGGGATTGGCGGCGTGCCAGGCGGAGCTCAAACGGGTGCGTGCCCTGTTCGAAGAAACAGACGAGCGACTGGTCTCGATTGCCCGAGTAGTGATGCCCCACGCATTCAATCCGCGCATGGGCCCGGTGACCGCTCGGGGTCAGATGGCGGCACGTGAGATGGCACGCGACGTTCTCGCGGTGCTGAAGGAGGAACTGTGACCGTACGCATTGTGTTCGAGGACTACGACGCGTTGCTTCAACACGACGCAGAGACTGCGGAGGAAGTCATCGCACTGATGCTCGTAGCGGGCGAGGTCTACCTGAACGACGGGATCCGGTTGTGGCTGGACGCCCCGCAGCCCCGTTTCGGTGGTGGCCGTACGCCGCGGCAGATGATCGCGGACGGGGACATCGCCAAGGCGCGGGCGATCCTCGAAGGGATGGCCGATGGCGTCTTCGTCTGAGCGGACACCCAACGTCGTCCGCCTGAACATCAACGTCAACGCGGAGACCGCCGCGATCCTGCAACGCGAGAAGGACAACGGGATCTCCGCCACCGAAACGATCCGACGTGCGATCGGACTGTACGACCACTTCCGGCGCGAGACGGCAGAGGGACGCATCGTGCTCACACGCGATGCCGACGGAAATGACGTGCGGCAGGTGCTCCTGTGACCCGCCCACTCGAGAAGCACGGCGAAGAGTGCGCGGCGGAACGGAAGGCGACATGAGCACCTCCGAGGCACCGAGCGGCTACGTGTACGCGCCCTTCACGGGCGAGCAGCAAGAGCAGTTCGACCGGTCCCAGGTCTTCGGGCATGGGTTCACCTGCGGCCAACACTCCACGACGCCCCTCGTCGCTCATGAGGACGCGCTGCACTGCCCGAAGTGCCCCACGGCACAGCGGTGGATGTTCGCATGGCAAGCAGACCGCGAGTACCTCGACCGGCTCGAGAAGGACTGGCAGTGGTAACCCCCGCCCGCCCTCTCGCTGTTGGGTGCGAAGGGGACAACAACGAAAGGAAGAGTGCGGAATGAACTCCGAGGAACGTGAGGCAGCCCGCGAACTGGTTGAGCTCGCACAGGGAATGCTCGTCCAGATTGAGGGCGAATGGGGCAGGTGCCGGGGCTACCACGAACTCGTCTCGGTGGGAGACGCGGACGCTGTCGTGATCGAGCGGGTGCGCGGGTTCCTCGACGAAGTGGCGGCAACGGAATGAGCAACGAAACCGACGACCGGATGTCCTGCGCATGGCACGCCGACTGCTCATGGTGCGGCGCGCGACCGACGAACAACGAGACCACCACCAAGGAGAGCAACTAATGGCAACCGTCACCTTCGAGGGCGAGATCGTCTTCACCCACCCGAAGTTCGTCGCCGTCCAGGAAGACGCACCATCGAAGCGTCGCTGGCAAGTCTGGAACGCATCCGGCGAGAAGGGGCAACGGGTCACCGTCACCGGAGAACTCAAGACGACGGTCGCGAAACCGCGCGAGGAAGGCGGCGAAGCGAAGTTCGTCGACCACGCCGTCAACAACGCGACCGTCACGCCTGTGGGAGCTTCGACCCCTGCGACCGCGCCGGCTGATGAGTGGGGCACACCACCGGAAGACCCGTGGGGATCCAGTGCAGAGGCGGCGTGGTGATGGGCGCAGCGTCCGACGTGGTGATCGACGAGCCGGAGATGTACCCGCTCACCGACTACCCCACCTTCGAGGAGAAGTTCCGGGACTTCGACGCGCTCCGCAGCACGGTGGAGAAGCAGGTTGAGGGGCTGAACATGATCCAGTCCTGGCTGTTCACTGACCCGGAGGACGGCGAAGAGGGCGAGCCGGTCACCTTCTACCTCGGGATCTTCCTTCCCCGTCTCACGAAATACACGCAGTTCGAGGCGGCGGTGTTCTCGCGAGCGGATGTCGAGCAGTGGTTGCAAACCTACGTCCGGCCGCGAATCGACCGCTGGTACGGGTGGACCAGTGCCGATCCCGTCGCGTGAGGAGTGGCTCGCCGAACTCGAAACAGAACGGCCAGAACACCCACGGCAACGACAAATCCGGTGGCAACTCGACGACGCCGCACGCAAACGCACATGGCACGCCGACCACGACTGGAAAATCCGGCTCGCGGTGGAATACGGGGTACTCGGATGGGCGAGACGGCGACGAATGCAAGAACGACGAGAGAGGAAAAGCGCATGAACGAACGCGAAGAACTCGCCATGCTGATTCTCAGCAGCGCCGGTGACAGCGCTTTCGCTGCGGAGTTTCTACGTGAGGAAGCGGCGCTGCCCTGGCGGACCGCGCTCCAGCAGGCTGACGTAATCCTCGCCTCCGGCTGGCTCGCCAACCGGGACAAGGCGATCGCTGAGGCCACCATCCGCCAGCACACGCAGACCGTCATGGATGTCCAGAAGGACGCGATGGTCAACGCGCTCGTGGAGGCCGAGGAGCGCGGATACCGGAATGGCATGGCGCGGATCATCGCCCGAAACCACCTTCACACGCCACCAGCCGCCGTCTAAGCCACGAACAGGCCACCCGGGTCCACGAACCCGCACACCAACAAAAGCCGCCACGAGGGGAAACAGCAGCAATGCAGGATCACCAGTTGAAACACCTCTACCGCGACCACGTCCCCGACGACGGCCGCGAATTCGACCCACGCCACCTCGCAGCGCTTCGCGACATCGCCGCCCACGCATGGGACGAAGGCTTTGATGCCGGCGAGGCAGACGTGCTCGACCATGAGGCAAAACCGAACGGTTGGGATCAGGAATGCACTCAGGACAATCCGTACCGGGGGAACAAGTGACCGAGCAGACCAACACGCCGAACACCTGGACGCTCCTCGACGCCGTTGACGACCTCACCCTCGTCCGCCACCGACGCGAACGCCAAGACATCCTCACCAACGGACACGTCACCGGCACCCAAACCGTGCACATCACGCTGCCGCCACTACTCACACAGTTGGCCGACGCCATCCGCGCCAACATGGGCGGCACCTCAAACGGCGCATCCCTCAGCTTCGAACGGAATCTCCTCGACGCCGACGCCCTCATGAAACTCGTCCAAATCGACTCACAAATCCGGGACTGGTGCCGCGGCCAGAAACTCATCCCCGGCAAAGACCCCGCCCAAAACCTCCGCGCCTGGTACGTCGCACAGATGCAACACCAGCACTCCGACGAGGTCGACACCGCCCACATCAAGATCCTCGGCAAATGGACGAACATCATCCGGGCGAAACTCGACCCCCACCGCGAACGGGAGCTTCCGGACGAGTGCCCAACCTGCGGAGCGACCACCTGGTGGCGTGACGGTGCCGAATACTTCCACCCGCTCGTCATCCGGTACAAACCGTCCACCGGCCCCGACATGGTCCAGCAGGCACGCGGAATGTGTCGCTCTTGCGAGGCCGTTTGGGGAGTGCGCGAGCTCGCCTACGAACTCGAACAGAAGCAGGCGGAAGGCGCAGCATGACCGTCGAACAAAGACGCGCCGAAACAGGGCTTGCGCGCCCCGAAGAAAGCCAGTTAGAGTGAGGCGCGCTCTAGAAGTGTCGGTTCTTCCGGCCACCTAGGGCGCTTCGTGTTTAAGACCCCCGCATCGACTGGAATCGACCGGGGGCATGACCAACTCGGATGAGGAGTTGATATGGGACAGCCTACCGACGCCGGATGGTTCCTAGACGAGTACGACGGGCCGCGCTTCTGGCAGCACGTCGACTTCCACGGCGGCACCGCACACCTGGACGATCCGCTCTCCACGGCCCAAGGCGAATGCTGGATGTGGACCGGCTGGGCCGCAGGTAGCGGCACCCGCTACGGGCGCTTCCGGCTCCACGGGATCGGCACGCCGGCCCACCGAATCGCATACAGGGACTTCGGACACAAGCTCCCCGACGATCTCCACATCGATCACCTCTGCCGCAACACCCGTTGCGTGAACCCGGCGCACCTCGAAGCCGTCACCAGGCAAGAGAACGTCGGGCGCGGACTGCGCGGGGTACGCAACGTCACGCATTGCCCCAGCGGCCACGAGTACGACGAGGCCAATACCCGCTACCAGAACCACGGCGGCAAGCGAATCCGCCTCTGTCGCGCGTGCCTCCGGGAACAGCGCCACGCTCAGTACGTCGCTCGCAAACAGAGCGCCTAGAACTTCCGTCCCGCGGACCACCACTCACTCGCACCGCACACCCCCCGTGCAAACACAGCGACACCACGACCGCGCGAGAGACGGAACCCCCACCGAGGAGGCCACATGTCGAAGCAGCTCAGTGACGACGACATCGCCCGCCTTGCAGATGCGATCGTGCTGCGGCTTCCACGATCGGCCCCGGCGTACCAGCCCGTGTGGATCGACCCGCGATATGTGTCGCCGTGGCCGTCGTACAACCCGTACCGGGTCACCTGCTCCACCGCGCTCGCCGGCGACGGGACGCTTTTCAACGTTTAGTGCCCTTTAGCCGAACGGGATAAACCGAGGAGGCCACATGCTCGGTCTCGGGATCCTCCTCGTACACCTCGTCGGCGACTACCTCTTCCAGACGCACTGGATGGCCGAGGAGAAGACGAAGCGCTGGGCACCAGCCATCGCCCACGGCATCACCTACACGATCCCGTATCTGCTCGTCACACAGTCGCCGGCTGCACTCCTTGTCATCGGCGGAACCCACATCGTCATCGATCGGTACCGGCTTGCGCGCCACCTCGTCTGGTTTAAGAACCAGCTCGCACCCCGCGCGTTCCGGCCCGGACACACCGCCACCGGCTACACCGAGCAGACACCCGCATGGCTCGCCGTCTGGCTGATGATCGCGTGCGACAACACGTTGCACCTGCTCATCAACACCGCGGCCGTCATCTGGCTGTAGAGGAGGCCACATGGTCAACCTCGACCCGCACCACCTCCACTACCTCACACCCGACGGCAACACCATCGACGCCTACGTCAACACACGCGGCTGCATCCTCATCACCGCCAACGCATTCGACAACCTCATGCGGTTAGCCGGGGCGATGCCCGATCCGGGGAACGTGGTCGCTGTCGATGGTTGATGTCGGACGCCGCGAAGACCGGCTGCTCGATGCGCTGTCCGTGGAACTCAAACGGGCCGACAGCTACGAACGACACATCGACGACACCATCGCAAGGCTCGACATCCTCCGGGTCGAGATGCCCGTGTTCGCGCCCATCGCCGACGAGCTCGAATACAGCCTCACGGGCGTGCGGCCATAGCTGACCCGTGGACCTGCGGATACTGCGGGACCAGCTATCCGGTGCCATCACTCGCCAAAGACTGCGAGGAACGCCATTGCCCGGCAGCGGTGAAGCCTGGACCAACCTCGTCGCCCGCTTCAAAGCAGAATGCGCCACACGCAACGACCCATGCTGGCTCTGCCGTAAACCCATCGACTACCGACTGACAGGTCGCGACCGGATGGCTTTCAGCGCCGACCACGTGCGGCCGACCTCGCTCGGCGGCGACGTCATGCGGCTCTCCGGACTCAAGCCAGCGCACTACGGGTGCAACTCACGACGCGGAAACACCACGCGAGGCGAGTACCCGACCTCGCGTCAATGGTGAACCTGGGAGTCACCTGAGGGGTGGGGGGACCACCTAGGACGCGCACCTGCCGGTACCTCCGGGGCGGCAACGTTTCTCTCCCCACGCAAAAGGAGGAGAAGAAGTGGCCGTCCTGACCTCCGTGACTGCCGCTCTCGAGGGCGTGGCCGTGCCCGCTTGGCGTCGCGACATCGCGCTGGCTTTGGCGTCGGCGATGGATGAGTCCCCGAACGCTTCGACGGCGAAGGAATTGCGCACGTTGATGGCTGAGCTGGTCGACGCACCGGCTGTGAAGGGTGACGTGAGTGACGACCTCGCCTCTAAGCGCGCCGCCCGTCGTGCGGCCGCGAGTTCGTAGCGTCCCTGAGTATTCGTTCTCGTCGGGGCCTGAAGCGATCGAGCTGTCCGCCTCGGCCGGTTTGGTTCTGGACCGCTGGCAGGAGGATGCGGTCACCGATCTCCTCGCTGAGGATGCGTCGGGCCGCTGGTCGGCTTTCGAGTCGGCCCTTCTCGTGCCCCGCCAGAACGGCAAGGGCGCGATCCTCGAGTGCGTCGAGCTCGCGGACCTGTTCCTGTTCGGTGCCGAGTTGGTTATCCACACGGCGCACGAGTTCAAGACGGCCCAGGAGGCGTTCCGCCGGGTCCTGTTCCTGGTCGAGAACAACGACTGGTTGCGTAAGAAGGTCGACCGGGTCCGCACCTCGCATGGCGAGGAGGGCATCGAGCTCCTCGACGGCCGCCGGTTGCGGTTCCTTGCCCGTTCTGGTGGATCTGGTCGCGGGTTCTCCTGTGATCGCCTGATCTATGACGAGGCGTATGAGCTTCCGGAGGAGACGGTCGCGGCATCACTGCCGACGATGTCCGCCCGTCCGAACCCGGGCCTGATTTATGCGTCCTCGGCCGCGTTGGACAAGTCGCGGGTGCTGCGGTCGGTCATGTCGCGCGGCCGTCTCGAGGATGGCCGACAGCAGGATCCCGGGCTCTGTTACATCGAGTTCTCCGCCGACCCGAAGTGCGACTTGGACGACCGGGCGCAGTGGGTGCAGGCGAATCCGGCCACCGAGTCGGGCCGTATCCGCATCGAGTTCGTCGCGAAGGAACGCGCCGCGATGTCGGATGTCACGTTCGCGCGTGAGCGTCTCGGGATCGTGGATGAGTCCCGGTCGGCGACGGTCATCGACATGGATCAGTGGGCGTTGCGCGGTGACCCCTTGTCGCAGGTGTTCGACCCCGTGTCTTTCGCCATCGACGTGCCCCCGGATTCATCGTTCTCCTCCGTCGCCATTGCCGGCGCTACCGCTGACGGCCGCGTCCACACGGAGGTCGTGAAGCGGGCACGCGGCACTGGCTGGGTGGCCGACTATCTGGCCGAGATGACTGAGAAGTGGCACCCGTCACAGATCGTCCTCGATCCGATCGGTCCGGCAGGGTCCCTGCTCCCGGCGTTCACTATCGCGGGTGTTTCGGTGACGGAGATCAGCTACCGGGAGCACGCGCAGGCGTGCGGGCTGTTCAAGCAGCTCGTCGAGGACGCGAAGCTCGTCCACAAGGACCAGCCGGGTCTCACTGCCGCTCTCGAGTCCGCCCGCAAACGTGACGCGGGCGAGGCCGGCGCGTGGCTGTGGAACCGCCGCGACGAAACGGACATCAGCCCCCTGGTGGCGTCCACCTTGGCGGTCTACGCCCACACCCGCACGTCGGGTGTCCCTGAGCCGGTCGACAACCGGATAACCGTGTTCCGTTAGGAGAGACGTTGGCACTCTCCGCTACTGAGCAATCCCTGTTCGATTCGCTCGCTGCGACTCTGCGCTTGTCGCGCGTCCGGACGAAGCTGCTGAACGAGCATTACGAGGGCATCCACAAGTTGGAGCAGCTCGGGCTTTCGGTCCCGCCGGAGTTGGCGGCGTTCAGTGTTGTCCTCAACTGGCCGCGGGTGACTGTGGATGCGGTCGAGCAGCGACTGGATGTGCAGGGGTTCCGGATGCCGGGGCAGCCTGCGGATCAGTATTTGTGGGAGAACTGGCAGTACAACAACCTGGACGAGCGGCAGACGTTCGCTCACACTGATGCGCTCGCCTTGGCCCGCTCGTACGTGTGCGTGGGTACGAACGACCATGACCGCGAGCACCCGTTGGTGACGATCGAGTCACCGAACGAGATGATCGCCGTCCGTGACCCTCGCACCCGCCGTGTCGTGGCGGCCCTCCGGCTGTACGACGCTTCTGACTTCGGTCAGGAGATGCGGGCCACGTTCTACCTCCCGAACCGCACGCTGTGGTTGATCCGCAACGACACCTTCGGGCGCTGGGATGACGAGTTCGCCCCCGACGTTCACAACTTGGGCGCACCTCCGGTCGTCGCGTTCGTGAACCGGAACCGAGCCACCCGCGTCGACGGCTCCATCGTCGAAGGTGTCTCCGAGATGGCAGACGTTATCCCCATCGCCGACTCCGCATCCCGCGCGATCACCACCGCCCAGCTCGTCCAAGAAACCCTCGCAGCGCCCACACGCGGCGTCCTGGGGGCCACAAAGGGCGACTTCGTTGGTACGGACGGCCAGCCGCTCCCGGCGTGGCAGGCGTGGGCCGGCGCAGTGTGGGCTCTCGGCAATAAGGACGCCAAGACGTTCCAGTTCGATGCCGCGGACATGTCGAACTACGAGAACGCGATGAACATGTACGCGCGGCTCGCGTCGGGCGTCACGTCACTCCCGATCGAATACTTCGGGTTGAACACCCAGAACGCCCCGTCCGCTGAGGGTCAGCGAGCCGGTGAGACGCGCCTGATCAAGAAGGCGGAACGCAAGCAGACCGGTTTCGGCCATTCGTGGGAGTCGGTCTCGCGGCTGGTTCTCCGCTTCCGGACCGGTGAGTGGGATCCGAACGCACGCGGGCTCGAGACGATCTGGCGTGATGCTGGCACCCCCACGGTGTCGCAGGTGACGGATGCGATTGTGAAGCGGTTCCAGGCGGGCCTCATCGATTGGGAGACGGCGCAGGAGCGGATGGCGGAGTCGCCGGCGGCGATCGAGCAGATGAAGCAGCGCCGCCGCACCGATTCTGAGGCCGCGTTCGGCGACGGGGTGCAGAGCGCCGCCGAGAACCTGTAGGGACGACGGTGGCTGTTCTCGATGTCGCTCGGGCTCGCCAGGACCGGCTGATCAAGCTGAACCGGACGGTCACTACCCGCTCTCTCTCGCTGTGGCGGCGCGGTATGACCGCGGATTTCGACGCCTCGTACGGGCTCATCGAGTCCGACTTGAACCGGCAGGTGCAGGTGGGGCAGTTGCGGGCCGCGGAGGGTGCTACACGCACCGCTGCACGGTTCGCCAGCGAGTATGGCTTGGGGGGAAGCGGCGACGCGGTGGTCCCGCAGTCGTTTGTGGGGATCGATGGTTCCGGTAGGGAACTGGGCACACTCCTGTACGGGGCGGTGACCACCGCGAAGACCGCGGTGGGGGCGGGGCTGGGTACGACCCGGGCGCTCGAGACGGGGGCCGCGTACCTGGCCGCGATGATCAAGACGGCGATGGCCGATCTGGGGCGTTCGTCGGATCTCACTGCCGCAACGAGTCGCCGGTTCGCGGAGTATGTGCGGCTTGTGTCCCCGGGGGCGTGCTCCCGGTGCGCGATCCTCGCCGGAAAGTCTTCCTACAAGGTGGCGTTCAAGCGGCACCCGGCGTGCAAGTGCACCGCCGCACCGGTCCCTGATGGCGAGTCGGCTCCCACTGGCTTCCATGCAACCCCCGACGCCTACTTCGCGTCACTGTCACCCGCGGAGCAGGATCGGGTGTTCACGAAGGCGGGTGCGGAAGCTATCCGTGCCGGCGCTGACCCGGTGTCCGTCGCGTCCGCCCGCCGTGGTGCGACCGGGATCTCGTGGAGCACACGCGGGACCACCGTTCCGAACTCCAGACGTCGACTGGAACGAACCCGCATCGGCACCAAGCCCGACGGGTCACCGATCCTCGGCTACGTCACCAACGAGGGCAACACGGTTCGCGGTGCATTCGGTAAGCAGCAGGTCGCAGCCGGGACCGGCACTGTGAAGGTCGGCACCCGCTACAGCACTGTGAAGCGCACCCGCCTGATGCCGGAAACCATCGTCGGGCTGACCGATGACATCGAGACCCGACGGGTACTCCTCCGCGACGCCGGTTACCTCGAGCGCCCCATCCGGGACACGAGCAATAACAAATGGATCGCCGAGCGTGAGGCCGGGATCCGTGAGGACCGGGAACGCGCGGACGCGTTCTACCGCAGCCTCGGCGTCACCCTCTGACGCCCCACATTCCACCTGCATGACGCGATGTCTGCGGGTTCTTCCAAGCGATTTGGAGCCTACCCATGCCAGAAACCGATCCCCAGAACCCCGCTCAGGGCGACCCCGAGCTCGGCGACGCAGGGAAGAGGGCGATCAAGGCGGAGCGCGATCGCGCAGACGCCGCAGAACGCGAAGCGAACGCACTACGAGCACGACTCAAGCCCTTCGAGGACGCCGGGATCACCGACGCCACCGCCGCCAAGGCAGAACTCGAACGGCTCGCAGCCGAGAACGCGGCACTGACGAACGACCTGAACGTGCGGACCCTCGAAGTTGCCCGACTCAACGTCGGCATCGACAAGGGCCTACCCAAGGCATTCATCAACCGTCTCTCCGGCAACGACGAGGCCGAACTCGCGGCGGACGCAGACACTCTGCTCCCACTCCTGGCGGGCAAGACCGACCCGTTCCCCAAGGCCGACCCCTCCCAGGGTGCCGCAGGGAAGTCGGGCGCACCCACTAACGCCGACACGTTCGCCGAACAGTTGGCCGACTTCTAACTCTTCCTCCGAAAGGGGAACCCCGAAATGGCTGGTATCGACGTCAATCGGACTACCACCGGCATCACGCTGACGCCGGCTCAGTCCCAGGAAATCTGGAGCGCCGCGGAGTACACCTCTGCCGTTCTCCAGCTCGCAACCCGGGTGGACCTGCCCGGTGCCGGGGTGTCTGTGGACATCATCACCGGCGAGCCGACCGCGAACTGGGTTGCGGAGACGGCCATCAAGCCGATCTCGCGCCCCACCTTCGGCTCGAAGCTGATGACCCCCTACACGGCGGCCGTCATCGTGCCGTTCTCCAACCAGTTCCGTCGCGACAAGGGTGCCCTCTACAACGAGATCGTCCGGAAGCTGCCGCAGGCGCTGGCGAAGAAGCTGGACCGGACCATCTTCGGTCTCGACGCGGCCCCCGGGTCGAACTTCGACACCCTCGCCGGTGCCGCAACCGTCGGGATCAACGGCAACACGTACAAGGGCCTCGTCGCGGCTGACCAGACGGTCGCCGCGGGCGGGACGCAGATCACCGGCTGGGCGCTCTCCGCTCAGGCCCGCGGCCTCCTCCTCGGCGCGGTGGACTCCACCAACCGGCCCCTGTTCATCAACAACGCCACCACCGACGGCACTGTCCCCGCCCTGCTCGGCGCACCGGTCTACACGACCCAGGGCGTCTACATGGCGGACTACAACGGGGCAACCTCGGGCACCGACAACCAGCTCGGCTTCGCCGGCGACTGGACGTCCGCTCACGTGGGCATCGTGGAGAACATCACCCTCAGCATCTCCGAGCAGGCGTCGATCACCGACGGCGGCACTCAGGTGAACCTCTGGGAGCGCAACATGTTCGCCGTCCGTGCCGAGTTCGAGGTCGGCTTCCGCTACCGCGACCTCGCGCACTTCGTCCGCCTGTCCAGCGCCACCCAGGCGTAACCCGATGGGCACGAAGGTGCATCCGCCCCTCAGCGATGCCGTGGTTGAGATCCCCGACGAGAAGGTCGACGCCTACACGGCGGCCGGCTGGACCGCCGTGAAGACGACCCGGACGCGCAAGGCGGACAGCGAAGACAAGAAGTAACGGGAGGGGGACGCAGTGGCTCTAAGTCCGGCGACCAGAACTGATCTGTCGAACAGGTCACTGCGCCCCCTCACCGAACCGGAACTCGCGGTCGGTGAAACACTCCTCGACGACGCGTGGAGCATCATCGTCTCCGCGCGACCCTCGGTCGAGACGCGGGTCGAGGAAGGCACCCCGGCGTTCGTGCGCCTGGTCGTCCAGGTGCAATGCGCCATGGTCCTCCGCGTGCTCAGCAACCCGGACGGGAAGCTCGAAGAGTCCGTCGACGACTACCGGTACCGGCTCGACCAGGCCGTCTCGACCGGTGCCCTGTACCTGGCCGACGGCGAGCTCGTCCGCCTTGCCGCTGGCGACTCGAACTCGGATGGTGCGTTCACCATCGACACACGCCCGTTCGTGGGTCGGGGCTACTGGGCGTCCACCGACCTGTGGGTGCCACTCACGCCATGACCGCCACCTCAGCAAGCCTCGCGGGCCGACGCCTCGCCGAGTCGATGATGACGGACACGTGCCGGATCGAATCCGCGGACAGTGAACGCGTCTGGAACCCGGACACCTTGTCCTATGACCAGGACCAGGAACCGGACGAGGTGTCGTACACGGGTCCCTGCCGCGTGAAGTACGGGGCGACTCAGCCTCGAGCGCTTGACGCGGTCGGACAACCAGTCACGGAGCAGCAGTTGCAGTTGCACCTCCCTGTTCTTGCGTCGTCAGACGTCGTGGTCGGGCAGATCGCGGAGGTGCTGTCGTCCGTGACCGATCCGGCACTGGTCGGTCGGCGGTTCCGTATCAGCGGCACGTTTGCTCAGACCAACGCCACCGCGAGGCGTTTCCCGGTGGAGGAGGCGTCCTGATGGCGGATGGTTTCTCTGTCGATTCAGGCAGCTTGGAGCGGCTCACTGCGGATCTCGGCGCTCTCGTCGCCGAGAACGTGCGGCCCTTTCGCCAGGCGGTCGAGATAACCGCACGGCACGTCAAGGACGAGTGGCGCGACCGGTTGAAGGGCTCGGAGTACGTCCCGGGTGGCCCTGGCACGGTCACCTACGACATCGCGGTGACCCGTGACGGAATCGAGGCGGAGATTGGGCCCGAGCTCGGACGCAAGCAGGCATCCATCGTCGGCATCCTCGAAACCGGCACCCCCTCGAACCCCTCCGGCCGTGGTTTCGGTGTCCGCGCCCTCGCGGACAACGTCGAAGACTTCGAGCGTGGCATCAGTAAGGCCATCGACGACACCCTGAACGGTAAGGGCCTCTGATGCTCAGGGACACGGAGTGGCTCGTCTCCACATTGCAGACCATCCCCGCGCTCAGTAGCAGCGTGTACGTAACCACCGTTCCCGAGGGCACCGTCGCCCCCCACTCCACCGATTTCCGGTTCGTTGTCATCCACCCGCAGGACGGCACTGATGACACCGACCGTCTCACCGGCCCGAACGTCCTCCGGCACCCCCGTTTCACCCTCTACTCGGTGGGCGCGGACGCTTACCAGGCGCAGGCGGTCGCAGAAGCCGTGAAGGCGAAGCTTGTCGTGCACGGGTTCGGAATCGTCCCTGACGTGTCCGGCGAGTGGACGCAACGGCTTTGGTACGGCGTCCCCACCCCTCTTGCGGTTGACCGCGACCCGACCCCTTGGTGGGTGTTCCACACGGCCGAGGTCGGCTGGCAGTCGCAATCCCTCTAACCCCCCTCACATTTTCCCGGTCCGGTGGCAGGAACAGGAAACGATCATGGCTCTCAGCTACACGCCCCGCAGTGTGGGCACGGACGGCAACCTCCGCGTCCACTTCGTCCCCGAGGCGGACGACGCAACCTCGGCGGCCGATGTCGCCGGCGGTATCGACGTCACCTACTACCTGAAGACCTTCACGTTCACGTCCACGGAGACAAGCATCGAGGACCCGCGGCTGACGCTGGCGGTGACCCTGTCGAAGCCGGGCCCCACCTCGTACACGTTCGAGCTTCAGTACGTGTTCGGTGACGAGACCGACGACCTCGCCCGCGAGACGTTCGTGAAGGGCACCCAGGGGTCGTTCGTGATCCGTTGGGCGCACGACAACGCGGACGCATTCACGGCCGGCGACATCGTGGACATCGTCCCAGTCGAGGCCGGCGCGCAGCGGAAGGACACTCCTGCGGCGAACTCGCAGTTCACGATCACCCAGTCGTTTGGCGTCTCGGGTGTTCCGCAGGAAAACGTCGCGCTCGTCGCGTAACCGGGTTGGGGTGGGCGTAACACGCCACCGGAGCGCCCATCCCGGCATTCATCTCTATCCGGTGGTTTAGGTGGCTACGGTGGCAACGTTCAGCGAGAAACTAGCGGCGGCGAAGACGGCTGAAAGGCCGTTCAAGGATGTCCAGGTGACCCTCGATCAGACCCTCTCTGCGAAGAGAGATGACCTGATTCAGGAGATCCGGACGGCCCGCCTCCCCGCGGCCGATGCGCGGCTGACGAAGAAGGCCGACACATCGGCGCTCGAGAAGGAACTGGCCGACCTCGAAGCGTCCGAGCAGGACAGCATGGTCACCCTCCGTGTCGTGCAGGCCCCCGGCCAGGAGTTCTCGGGCCTGACAGCCAAGTACCCGTTCCGAGCAGACGCGCCCCTAGACCGGGCCTACGGCTTCAATATCCACGGCCTTGTCGCTGCTGAGGGTCACCGCTGGACGACGTACCGCGAGGGTGACAAGTACCGGCCGTTCAAGGTGGTCGAGGCGACCATCGACCGGCCCGGTGTGAACGAGTGGGCGGACCTGTGCAAGGTGTTGCCCCACGACGATTACCGCCAGATCGTGGACGCGGCGTTCGAGCTGAACATTTGGGAGCCGCAGCAACGGCGTGAGCGCCTGGGAAAAGCGGCCTCCTCGACGAGCGAATCGAGCTCGCCGCCCGCCTCGGAGTAGCGCCCTCAACCTTCGACCGCCGTGAGGTGGTGGAGGTCACCGAGTACGAATACGACGGCGACCGTCTTGTCCGTTCCGTAACCACCCGTCCTGGGTGGACCGAGGATGACGTCGAGTTGCTTCTCGCCTGGCAGGAGCGCGACAACCTCCGCGGCCCTCACGGACAACCGGTGGACGAGGCGCAGTCCCCCCTGGCGGACCCGGCCAATCGCAGGCGGCAGTGGGAGTACGTCGCCGAGCCGGTCATCGACTTCGCGCAGAAGGCGCGGGATGACGCCGCCGCCGCGTACCGCGAGGCGAATGGCGACTCGCACGGGGTGACGTTCCGGGTGCGGAAATTGCCGCGCCCTACTTAGGGGCGTGCTCCGGGCACAGCACACCTGAGGCGACGGCGGCTACTGACACGGCCTGGTCGGTGGACTCGAGGTCGGGGAGCAGGGCGGCGACGACGATGAACATGGCCTGGTTGGAATCGCCTCGGTCCATCGAGTCGCACGCCGCGTCTCCCGCCCCCACCAGGCGCGTGTCGTCGGTGATTGTGATGCCGTACGTGCTCCGGAGGCGGTCCAAGTAGAACGCCTCCGCGATGGTCCGCATCGCAGGGTCCATGTCCGCACGGCTAGGCATCGTCGGCACCGCCGATGGCGTGGCAGTCGGCGCGGCCTCCGTCGTCCGGCTGGGCGCGGTCGTGGTGGACGCCTCTTCGCCGCTAGTCGCAGCGCACCCGGTCAGTAGCAGGGCTGCCGCCACCAGGGCCAGTCGTTTCATGCGCCGGATTCTACAGACGAACGGAGACCGCCCGCATGGCTGACCGCATCGTCAAAGTGGGGCTCGTCCTCCAAGCGTCCCAGTTCTACGCCGAAGCCGAGAAGGTTCGGGCGAAGACCGCTCAGATTGGCACCGAGGCGGACAAGCTCGGGCAGAAGAAGCAGGCGTTCGAGACGCTGGGCCGGTCAGCCCTCATCATGGGGACCGCCCTTGCGGCTGGCATCGGTGTCGCAGTGTCGCGTTTCGCCGAGTTCGACAAGCAGATGTCGGCGGTGCAGGCGGCCACCCACGAGTCCGCGCAGACGATGGGCCTCCTCCGGGACGCCGCAATGGATGCGGGCGCTTCCACCGTCTTCACCGCCACTGAGTCGGCGGAGGCGATCGAAGAGCTGTCGAAGGCCGGTATCAGCGCCTCCGACGTCCTGTCTGGGGCTCTGGCCGGCTCTCTCGATCTCGCGTCGGCCGGCGCTATCGGTGTCGGTCGCGCCGCGGAGATCGCGGCGACCGCGATCACCCAGTTCAACCTGGAAGGCAGCGACGTCCCTCACGTGGCGGACCTGTTCGCTGCGGCTGCTGGTAAGGCGCAGGGCGGCGTTGAGGACATGGCTCAGGCATTCGGGCAGGCCGGCCTCGTGGCGTCTCAGACGGGCCTGTCCCTCGAGGAGACGACGGGCACCCTCGCCGCGTTCGCGTCCGCTGGTCTCCTCGGTTCTGACGCCGGCACGTCCCTCCGCACGATGCTTCTCCGCCTCACCCCGCAGTCCAAGGAGGCGGCGGACGAGATGACCCGCCTGCACTTCTCGGCGTTCGACACTAACGGCGAGTTCATCGGCATGGAGAAGCTCGCCGCGCAGGTGACGAAGAGCTTCGGTGGCATGAACACCGAGGCGCGCAACGCGTCCGCTGGCCTCATCTTCGGGCAGGACGCGATCCGCGGCTTCAACGTCCTCCTCGACGAGGGCGCTACCGGTATCGGCGACTGGATCGACAACGTCGATGACGTGGGTTACGCGGCGGAGACGGCTCGCATCCGCCTCGATAACCTCTCCGGGGACGTCGAAAAGCTGGGCGGGGCGTTCGACACTGCTCTTATCAGGGGCGGCGGCGGCGCGAACGACACCCTCCGTACGCTCGTGCAGTCGGCGACAGTCCTAGTCGATGCGATCGGCAGCCTCCCGGCCCCGGTGACGAACGCCGGCCTCGTCGTGGGCGTCCTGGCCGCCGGGGTAGCTGGCGTGGGCGGCGCAGCCTTGCTCGCGGTCCCCCGCGTAGTCGCCTTCAAGACATCCCTCGACACACTCAAGGTGAGCGTCGGCACCGCGGCCAGGGCCATCTCCGGTTTCGGGCTGGCCGCCGCGGGCATCACCATCGCATTGGGCAACATCGTCGAACACCAGGCCGCCATATCGGGTGCCGCTGCGGACTTCGCCGATTCTCTCGACAAGTCGACTGGTGCGGTCACTGACTACACCCGAGCGCTCACGGCGAAGAAGCTGGCGGAGTCGGGGGCGTTCGACGTCGCGAAAGAGGTCGGCGTAGGTCAGAAGGAACTCACCGACGCGATCGTCGAGGGCGGCGACGAGTACGACCGCGTGATGAAGAAGTTCAACGACTCGAACACCGTCGGGACCGCCTTCACGGGTCTCGCGTTCCGCGCCGGTAATGCCGCGAAGGGGATTAGCGAACTCCGCGACGGCCTCGAGCGCAGCGAACGCGGCTTCAAGGACACGAAGGTCGCGACGGACGGTCTCGCAGACTCCACGGAAGAGGCGACCGCCAAGACTGAGGCGTTACAGCAGGCAACGGAAGCCGCAACCGAGGCGCAGGAGAAGTACCTCGCGGAGGTCGCGGGCTCAGATGCCGCGTTCGTGGATCTCGGTGGCGCGTATGACAACGCGATGGCGAAGGCGCAGGAGCTCGCCAAGTCGACCGGCGAGTCCGCAGGGGCGGTCGGAGATGCCCTCGACGGCATGGTCGATGCGGCGCAGGTCTCCACCGGGGAGTACATCGCGGAGCTGCAGAAGCAGGTGGACGCCCAGAACGGGTGGGAAGCCAACATGATCCTCATCGCGGCTCGCGTTCCCGCCGCGATGCTCGACGAACTGCGGGAGCTCGGCCCGGCCGGCGCTCAGCAGGTGCAACTGCTCACCACGATGACGGATGAAGAGCTCGGCAAGACGGTCGAGTTGTGGCAGCAACGTGGCGCTGAGGCGACGGGCGCATTCGCGGCGACGCTCGCCGACCCGGCCACGGTGACTTTGATCCAAGGCGCGGCTGCGCAACTGGGGCAGGACGCGGCGGACGAGATCGCCGGGAAGCTGGCTGCTGGCACTTCCACGGTCGAGCAGATCATGCAGGACTACGGGCTGAAGATTGAGGGGATCCGCCCGACTTTCCATGTCGACGCGGACACGGCCACGGCCGCGGCGGATGTCGACAAGTTCATGGACTACTACGGCACTCTGCGCGGGACCATCGAGTACCGCGCGCTCATGCCCGACCTCAACGGGGCAGCCTCCGGTAACGGGCAGATGGGCACCTTTGCCACCGGTGGCTACACCGGGCCGGGCACCAAGTATCAGGTCGCTGGTGTGGTCCATGCAGGCGAGTTCGTATTCCCGCAGGACATCACCAGTAGGTATCGCCGGTTCTTTGAGTACCTCATGTCGGGTGGCAACGTTCCCGGCTATGCGGGCGGCGGGTATGTGCGGGGCATGGAGACGCAGTACGCGACCCCGTCCTACTCCCCGAACATCTCCATCTCGCAGCCGTCCCCGCGGTCCTACACCTTCGCCCCCCAGTTCCCTGTGCAGGATGCGGCGGAGGCGAGGCGTGCGTATGAGGTGGCCCGCCGCGATTTCGAGTACGACGCGAGGTTGAGCTCGTGACCCTGCATATCCAGGACGTCTTCTTCGATGGTGGGGACGGCCAGTCCGGTCCGACGGTGAAGGCTGGCGGGCTGGTCGGTTTCGATGGCACCGATTTTCGGGGCGAGGCGGTCCTGTACCCGGCGGGGCATGGGGCATTCGATCTGCCGTCGTTTTCGCAGCCGCGGACGGCGAGCGTGTCGGGTCTGTGTCTCGCGGATTCGGATGAGCGTCTGGGGTGGTGGCGGCGGAAGCTGACGGGGTTGTTCACCTCGGGTCCGGAGCGGGTGTCGGTCGACTATCTGGGCGAGCGGGTGTGGGGTGATGCCCGGCTCGCGTTGGGTTCCCGCACCAGGTTCGATGTGGTCGTTCCGGGGTCGATTGCCGAGTACCAGATCCAGTTCACGTTCAACGATCCGCGCCTATATGGGGAGTCCCGGTCGTTCGCGTCGGGTGTGCCGTCGTTCCATTTCGGGACCTTCCCGGCGTCTCCGCTGATCCGGGTTACGGGCTCGAGTTCGGGCGGGTACACGGTGAACGGGCCGGACGGGAAGGCGTACGTGGTGACTCGTCCTCTGGTCACTGGTCACCCGCACACCATCGACATGCTCGATGGTCGTCTCCGTGTTGATGGTGCCCTGGTGTTCGGTGGGGTGTCCCGCGCGGATGTGTGGACGGTCCCGGCCGGGCAGACGGTGACGCACACGTTGTCCGGTTCCGGGACGCTGTCCGTGACTGTCAGGGACACGTTCCTGTGACGTGGTCGACGGCGATCTTCGACACGCAGACCGGTGCCCCCATGTCCCCGGTGCAGCCAGCCTCAGGCACATGGGGTCGCGGCGATGTCACGTCCCGCAGCCACGCGGTCCCTCTCCGCGGTGATGGGTTCACGCAGGCGCAGCGCCGTGACTTGTACCGGGCGTGGGACCGCACGCTGGTGCAGATGTGGGACGGGAAACCGGTCTACGGGGGTCTGATCCTCGGCACCGATTACGACATGGCGTCGGGGATTCTCACCGTCAACCATTGCGACGTCCGGGTGCTCCTGTCCCGCCGTTGGATGTACGGCATCGGCGGCTACTCCCCGACGGGCAGTGTCGTCATCGACAACTTGTCTCTCCGTGGGATCGCGGCCCGTCTCGGCTACATCGGCTTGCAGGCCCCGATCTCGGGTGCATGGCCGATCCCTGTTGTGATCCCCGCCGAAGAGGCCGGGTCCATCGACCGCACGTACTACCACTACGAGTTCCAGACGGTCGCTGAAGCGCTCTCCGAGATCGAGAGCATGGACGGCGGCCCGGACACGGACTTGCAGCCGCGCCTCGACGCGGAGGGCCGCCTGTATTGGGAGTACCGGATCGGTAACCCGCTACTGGACGGCCCCGACTGGGAGTTCAACATCGCGGCCGAGAAGCAGCCTCTCCTTGACCTCCACGTGAAGGAGGACGCGGCGAAGCAGACCACGGGCGTGTTCGCCGTCGGTAAGGGTGCTGAGGCCGACATGCGGGTCGGCGGTGCAGCGGCGTCCGTGTCTGCGGGTCTTGCGAAGGACACGTTGATCACGCTGAAGGACATCGACGATGTCGCGCAGCTCAACAGTCACGCGCAGGCGGAACTGAACGCCCTGTATTCGCCGACGACTCAGTGGTCGTTCAACGTCCTCGCATCCGAGCTCGACACCGGGACGCAGAACCTCGGCGACCTCACGATCGGCTCTACCGTCCGCACGCTTTCCTCTGGCGATGAGTGGATCGCGGATGGTGTGAAGGACCACTACACGGTGGGGTACACGGGCGATTACGGGTACAGCGTCACCTTCCAAGTTCAGGAGGCGTGATGGTTTCCCGTGACCGCCTCGACCTGCCGCAGGAGCAGCGGGATCAGCGCCGACAGACCCGCCGGAACTCCCTTGCCGCGAACCTCGGGTTCTCGTCCGTCACGCGGGGAACGACCCGCTTCCTCGGAGAGTCGAGCGTTGAAGTCGGCGAGGAAGGCTCCACGAACGGATCGCAGACCGTCTACGGGACGCTGCGGATCGTCGGAGTCCTGAACGGCGACGGGTCCATCAGTTGGGCCGGCTCCGCGACCTTCGAGGGTCCGTGGACCATGGTCGGTGAGGGCACGATCGAGGGCAACACCCACCTGGCTGGCGACCTCACTGTCGATGAGTCCGGGCGGGTCGTCATCGGCGACGTGATTCTCGCCGGTGAGCGGGTCACGGTCGCGGACATGTTCATCGGGATGCTCACCAGCGGCCGGCCGGGGCTCCACTACCCGGGCGGCGAGCTCTCCTCCGACGGCGATCAGATCGCACTCACGTCAGGGGCAGGCGTGGTTGGCGTCGGCAACGGGTTCGCGGCGCTTGTGCAGGGCTCCCGCGCGGTCCGGGTGACGGCGGCCGGCCACTTCCTCGACAACCTGCCGACCACAACGCAACCGCCGAACCTGTATGTGAACCCTTCAACTAATCAGGTGTTCCGTTCCACCGCTACCGGCACGACGAACGCCTAGGAGGCCCCATGGGTACGCTCACCGGCTCACTGCGGGACTTCGGGATCGATGCCCTCGGGACGACAGCGCGCATTATCATCACGCCCACCGAGGCTGCGATCTCGTTGTCCTCGAATCGGCTGTTGACGCCCAAGCCGATCGTCGTCGAGCCGGACGGGGCGGGTGACTTCAGTGTCTTCCTGAATCCGTCCGCGTACGCGCAGCCGGTCGTTTTTTACCAGCTTCGTGTGGTGGCCCTCACCGGCGAATCCATGCCGTACTTCGACGCCCCCCGCTGGAAGCTCTACATGCCTGAGGGCGACGTGGCGCTCAGCGCACTCGGTGGTGTGCCCGCGAACCCGGCCTGGTGGTGGGCGGGACCGGACGCCCCCGACTCCCCAGTCGCCCATGCGGGCTGGCTGGACTCCGACACCGGCCTTTACTACGAGTGGGAGTGACCTGTTGACCTGGAAGCTGAAAGCCGACCTCAAAGGCCCGGCTCTTGAACTGCGCACCTCCTCCACCCAGATCCAGTGGCGGGTTGCTGGGGGCAACGGGTCCTGGCAGAACCTGAAGCTGCTGTCTGAGTTGCAGGGACCGCAGGGCCTCCCCGGTGTCAACGGTGTCGCGAACGACACCGCGACGGCGACGAACGTCAGCGGCCCGTCCGCAACCCGAACCGCGATCGACGCAGTCCTCGCCGGGTACCACTTCGACCGTTTTCCCACCGCCCTCGGCCGGTTCAACGCTTCCATGGCATCCCGGGTGACGTCCTCCGTCGTCATCGTGGTGGCCGGGTCGTCGACACCGCTCGGTACTGGGGCCTCAACGCCGGGCAACCGGTGGGTGAACCTCTTCGCGAACGCCGTGCTGACCGCCTACCAGGGCGGCGCGGCGACCGCCCCGAGCACACTCACGGCGGCACTCGCGTCACCTCCGACCGGGCGCGGCATCCACTTCGTCAACGCAGCCGTGTCCGGCACCACCGCCGCGAACTACCTGACCGCGACGACAGGGCCGCAGGTTGCGTCCCTGAACCCGTCCGTCGTGATCCACATGGTCGGCCCGAACGACTACAGCGCGAACCGGAACCCGAGCACCTACCGGGACGACATCGCGGGGCGCATCGACCAGATCGACGCCGGCAGTACCCGGCCGGTGCTGCACATCCTCATCCAGTCCTACCAGCGGATGGACGTCACCGACCGCACCTACGCATGGTCTGAGTACGGGGACGCCCTCGCCGCGCTTGCCGCGCAGCGACCAGACAACGTCGCGTACGTCGGTATGGCTCCCTACTTCGCTGCTGCTGGCGTGCCCGGCTCGGACCCTCTGGGACTCGTCGGGGATGACGACCTGCACCCCACCGACGCAGGGCACGCGATGATCGCGGACCTGATGCGCCGCGCCCTCGACATCCCGGCCGCCGCCGGCCCGCCGCCGACCCCTGAGGTGTCACCCTCCCGAATCACGTCCGACGGGTTCACCGGGGACAGCGCGATTGTGGGCCGCACCACCGACCTGTACCTCGGCGGGGCGGCGAAGACGTGGGAAGGCACCGGCGGGTTCAGCGCGACGGGCGGGAAGCTCGTCGGGTCCACCTCGACGAGCAGCCACTTTGTCGGCTTCCCTGTGCCCACCACGTCGGCGCAGGTCTCGATCGTGGTCGACACGCTCCCCACGGCTGGCCTGGTGTACGTCGACCTGTACCGGCAGACCGTCGCCGTGTCGCCCGCCCCCGACGCGTACCGCATCGAGATCGGGCCGACGACGACAGCGTTGCAGAAGCGAATCGGGAACGTCGCCACCAACTTCGCCACCCTGTCTTCCGCGGACGTAGTAGGTGCAATCACCACCGCCCGCTGGTACCTGGGTCGTCTCTACCTGCTCCTCAACGGCACCCCGGTCTTCTCCGTCCCCGACGACTCCGTGAACCGTGGCGGCTATGCGGGTATCGCCCGTGCTGGTAGCGCCACCGACTTCCAACTCGACCGGTTCTTCGTCGACATCCTCGGCTGACTGAAGGAGCCCCTGTGATCCCTGTCATCGACGTCGCGACGTCCCAACGGAACCTCGACTTCGGCCTTGCGTTCCGGTCCGGCTTCCGGGCCTGTTACGTGAAGCTCGGCGGCGACAACGTCGGCCGGTACGTGGCCCCGAACTATGTCGCACAGGTCGACAAGGCGCGTGCGGCCGGGTTCCGGGTCGGGCACTACTGGGTGCCCGGCGCAACAGATCCGGTCGCCGCCGCCGACTATGCCGTCGACCACCTCCGCGGATGGACGGGTGGCGACTTCTTCGTCCTCGACAACGAGACCCTCGACTCGGGACGACTGTACGAACCCGCCGATGCGGCACGGTTCCTCGCCCGGGTTCGGGACCGGCTCGGCACCACCCCGTTCATCTACGTCGGAGCATCCGAACTGCGCGCCCGGAACTGGGCACCAGTCGAAGCGCTCGGCACGAAACTCATCGTCGCCTCCTACGGGGCGAATAACGGTTCCTACCCAGGCGCACCGAACCTCGGGGGCAGGTTCGGTGGCGTCTGGGCGGGTCACCAGTACACGTCCGTCGGGACTATCGGCGGGGTCACCATCGACCTCAACCAGTTCCAGGACTGGGCGTTCGACGGCATCAGCGGCGCTTCATTCAGCACGGAGGAAATCGACATGGGTTACACGCAGTGGTCGCAGGACGACAAAGACAATCTCGTCAAGGACATCTGGCAGAACTTCGCGTACTTCAAGAACTTCGCCGGTGCTTACGTCGCCCCCATCGACATGCTCCGGGAGACGGAGCGGACGTCGCGGACCGCGGTCCTGGGCATCAACAACACCGAGAACAAGGTCAACGCGGTGGTCTCTGGGGTCGGCGCTCTTGCCGCCGACGAGGCCAGCACCCCGAAGGGCATTGCGGCCGCGATCCGGTCGGCGCTCCCCGCGAATCTCGCCGCTCAGGTGGTCGCGGAGCTCGGCAAGCAGCTAGCGTCCTGAGCCACCGCACCACAGCCCTCCGGGGTGACCTGTAGGGGGAACCATGCTCGACAGCCTGCGGAACCGGACCATCTGGGGCGACAACGCTCTCCCCCTGGTGCAGCACCGTTTCCGGCCCATCTTCCAAGTGCTACTACCCCTGGTCGACCTCCTCGCGATGGCGTTCAGTTTCGCCGCTCTCGGCGTCGGCTCGAGAGTCGTCGAATCGCAGACGACCCCCTGGTTCGGGGTGGGCTGGGGTGCCGCAGTCGGGGCGTCCGCGATCGCCGCACTCGTCGGCCTGGTGTTCCGGCTCGACTGGGTGGAAATCTTCGCCAAGGTGGGGCTCTGCATCTCCTTCGGCGTGTACATCTACCTGCTCATCGCATCCGTCGGTTTCGGCACCTACAGCACGGTCCTCACCGTCGTCATCACGGTCGGGTTCCTGCTCTTCCCCCTGTTCCGCATCTTCGACTTGATAGGGGAGATCGCGGGCGGGTCAGGGGGCAAGTAGATGTCCCAGGAGACGATCAACGCTCTCATCCTCGCCTTCAGCTCCCTTGCCGCCGCATGGCTCAGCTACAGGGGCATCAAGTACCAGATCGATCGGGCGCGTCAGAAGAAGGCAGCGAACCCGGACGCCGCCGAAACCGACGAGGCGATCGTCCGTTACGAGGACAACCCCGCCAAGTTCGTCAAGGATCTCCGGGACGACAACCACACACTCCGCGAGGAGGTGCGGAAGCTCGACGCGGAACGGCTGAAAGACCGTGAAGCCGTCGACCAGGCGATAGCCGAAGTCCGGAAGATGCGCGACGAGCTCGACTCGTTGAAGCGTGACGACGTCCGCTTCCGGGATGCGCTCGGCCGTTGGCTGTCACGCCTGTTCCTCGCATGGGGGAAGTCCGAGTCCATGCCGTGGCCGCCGTCCGATGACGCGGTCATCCTGCAATCCGTCCTGCCACCAAGAAACGCCAACAAGGAGCCCTCATGACTGACGCAGCCCCCACCCAGACCCCGAACGTCGTCGTCGCGAACCCGCAGGTCCGCAAGATCGTCGGCAACACCCTCGCCGTCGCATCGGTCGCACTGTCCATCGCCACTCTCGTCGATGGCGCTGTCGCCGAGCTCGACTATGGCAACGTGACCGGTCCCGCCGCTGTGATCATCGCCGGCCTGTTCGGCATCTTCCAGCTCGGGGTGACGTCGCCGAACGTCCCCTCTCGGTGACCTACCGTCTCATCCTCCTTTTCGCTGTCACCGCCGCCCTGATCCTCTGGTCGGCACCCACCGCCTCATAAGGCGAACACCACCACTCTCTGGCCCCGACGTTGTCGGGGCTTTTTTCATGCCCGAAGAAGGGGACAGCGGACATGCCTGAATGGCCTACCGGAGTACAAACCGTCACAGTCGCGTT
>Ga0210040_10001193_pt1 | contig 40047 bp, 33 predicted proteins | sample CryGeyCG12114_NA_FD_185462 | JGI IMG/M metagenome (GOLD analysis project Ga0210040, IMG submission 185462) | Groundwater microbial communities from aquifer - Crystal Geyser CG19_WC_8/21/14_NA (SPAdes) (version 2) | ecosystem: Environmental > Aquatic > Deep subsurface > Groundwater | place: USA... | reverse complement strand
GGAATTTTTCGTTACGTATTTATGCGTAGGAAATGTAGCCACTTTCAACAAAGATAAAGAATGATTGAAACTGTATTCTAAGACAAAAATTTCGAAAATCAAACCGTAGGAAAATTTCAACATTCCTGTTTGAAGTTTAAAGTGGAAATATAAAGAATACGAAATGTAGAAGGATTATAAGCAATACTTTAAAAAAAAAGAGAATAAAATGGTGCACAAAATAGTACAATCAGAAAAAAAATTGGTCTACGTTAGGACAAAAAAACTTGGTTCTGACTAAATGAAAAAATAGGCAAAAATTGGTTAGCAACCAATTTCTTAAATTTCTAGGTAATTTGAAACCCATTGTGTTTTTTCCATTCGGAAACCCCAGATACGGAAAAATACAAATAAACATTATGAGGGGTTCGGGTCACCCAGATATAGTAACACTTTTTTGTTAAATAATGGCTTTTTAGAATCGCATATGGAAAATTATAAAACGTTACATTATCCAAATGCAGAGAAAAACCATAGATTCAGTTAACTCTTAAGTAAAACAAACTAATGATAGTAAAACGCAATGAAAATTGCATTTACTTCAAATTAGTATACTATTTGGCATGACATATAATGTATTAAATTAATACAATTTGACTCCCGGTCATTTAACACAGTTGTAAATGATTGAAATCAAACAAATCACGTTTTTTAATCTGCCTACCCAATATTTTTTTTTGCTATGTGACGCAACCATGTGTACAAGCAAAAGCAAAGGGTGCAAGCAAACAAACCGACAGGAGCGATTTGTATATATTTGTAGTGGGTAGAAAAGTTGTTCAAGTGGAAAACATATCTGAAGCGGCTGATTTTACCGCAATGGGATGGGTGATATGGTAGTTAAGGGCCACACACACACAGATGCACACGTAATTCCTCATTTTTTGTATGTTGAAAGAAAAAGGAACTGCTATTTTTGTAAACTTTTGGCATCGCTATTTAAGCTCCTATGTAATCATGATAATAATCCTTTGCTCCCACTACACACTATGAGAGTACAAAATTTATGCATTGTGTGCAGTGTCCGACTCAACTTGTACCATGCTGCCTTTATAGATCAACTTTTTAGTCCTTTCGCTTTGTGGTGCAAGCAAACTCAAATGAGGCCTTATTATTGTTATTCTAGGCTTATAAATAATCTCATGACATTAGGGATCGGCCTTTCTTTGTGTGTAGTATGTACCACCGTCATATACTTCTTATGTGGCCCTTAAGTAACACACAAAAGGGCCAATGCTTAAACATTGGCTACAAATAACGCGTATTTTTATTCATCTTGTTTTGAATAGGCGAACCTTTTGTGAGCCAACTTAAAGGAAAGGCAAATTAATCATAATGTGGGTCTGTATGCATACATAGTGGAGTTGTAAGTGCGTACGTAGCTGAAATAACAAATTGCCATTTTTAATACAAGCAGTTACATAAATAAATAAACATAGCAACAACAACTGCTTGTGCTTAATCCTTTGGAAAATTTCCCATTTGCATAGTGTAAACTCTCGTATGGACCCAGAGGTCCGCATTTTTCATTCTCGAGCATGTTGCAGCAGCTTACATGCATAAAAAAGTATCCACTCTCGATCCGGCCTTTAACTTACTAAACGCCCTAATTGAGACCGCATTTAACTCCAATTAAGTATATTCTCGTTAAATTGTAACCAACGAAAAACAATTATGAGTTAAAAATCAAATTTTTTGACATTTTTTACATTAAAATATCTTGTTATTAACATTAACAGTATTATACAACTCTAGTGCCCGGAATTACACAAAGGACTGCAACTTTTAATGCACTGGTCATTTGCCCGCATCACTGGCAACATATGAGTCTAATGCGTTCCAATAACAAATACATGGTGCCCGGCAATGGGGTAATAATAGCAATACGGAATGCCAAAAGGGGACACTAAAGACTACAACTTAGTACTCTGGATGATTATGAATCAAAGGAGCTGCCGACACACCAACTGGGTTTCCTGGGTTTACCTGCCTGTGAAAGTGCCAGTGAAATCCACACTAGAACGTTTATATCCATTAAAGACTCATCATGAGCTCACTAACTGTATGACCGCATGCATTCATCCTCATAAATTAGAAATATAATAATTGCTACTTTTATCATGAGAACACCAACTATTGTTTGCGTTCACATTTGCATGACATTAAACATTTACAAGCCATAATGGTACATCTTTAACTTTGTTTGCTCACCCGGTCCACCTATTTCAGCCATGGAAAAGTAAAAGTATCCAGTTTAGTATTTATACTGCCAGCAAGCACACAGCATATTTATGTTTGTCACATGAGAGTAATAGTAATCTGCATAAATTATAATGCACCTCCGTACTAACTAACTAACTAGTTAGTTAAGCTCAGTAAATAAAACAAAATTAGTACACAATTTATTTAGCTCTCTCTCTCCATATGTAAATACAAAAGGAAGGATTGAGCAAATGGAATGTAAAATGCGTACCTCTTGCCAAGGTGAACATATTATAGCCCGTGATTTGTAAAGTTTTTTAAAATTCATTGGAGCATGTGCAATGTGTGCATTCTAGTGTGAGTCTAAATAGTTGCCGTCCCAAGTGGAGATCCCGTCTAGTGAAAGAATAACTGTTTCACCTTGATTAATGATGTTTCTTCTGCAGTAGTGAGTCAAGAGTTGAAAAAGTAACTGTCAAAATGTTGTTGCATTTGTTTGAAGGTTTACGACAAAAGGACGCTTAGCACCACGATGTGTACTAACTCATGAAATTTACTATTATTGTAGCCATTAATAAAATCATGCAGTATAGTTCACTACTGTGAGCAGTCCTTTGTAGTGCTACCAACAAGGCATGAAAATTCAAAGTGAAAAAATGGTGGAGCAAAAAAAAAAGCATAACTCTGCTACTCCTTGTCCCATTCAATAGGATCACAAATTATTGAAATGGGAACGGAAAACAATAATGCACTAAGTAAATCAAACCTTGTTACAATAAAGCCCACTATTAAGGTTATCATTATCACTGTCAATAACAATCATAGCCCTTAAGTAGCAGAACATACACGAGCATACTCGCTTAGTTAGTATACACAATGGTCTACTGTAGTCACATATTAGAGAGTTAGAGAGTGTAATAATCCTTTAGACTTGATGAAATAAAGGAATTACTTTTTGGGGGAAAATGACACAATTCAAGTCAATAATACTCATAATAATAATAACAATAAAGGGAAACGAGCGACAATATTGTTCAAGCCATAATGTACTTATGCACACTAGGGGGAAGACAACACAGGCTGCACTATGTGTGTGTGTGTACACGCTTTGGCATGCACGTAATATGGAGTGATGTTAGGAAGGAAAAATTTCATAATCGGTACGATACATCATCACAGTCACTGACAATACATGAGACTGCTACTGACTCTCAAGTTGTTCCAGGCTTTTAGTCGACAAATCAGGGAGGATGTTTGCTTGCACCATATGAGACGGATGGGACCCATTAGAAACAACTGACTGTGTGAAATCAATTTGAGGAGAAAATAGATCAAAATTCATTTGACTAATCTCCATCCGGTGTCATCCCATACAACAGCCTCCCCTTTATGAATAGATAGAGAGATGGATGAAAATGAAAACAAATCAGGATGGAATATTATTATGCTTGCATTCACAGCCTGTGCTATGTGTGTGTGCGTGTGTATGAAGAAAAGCTGCTCCCAGATTTATTCCTCCTCTTTAGTTCATAAAGTCAACTTTGTGTTGTATTATGTGATCTATAATAGGGCTCAATCTATTATGCACACATGAATACATGTAATGCGGATTTTTTGCTTCTATTCAGTCAGTTTGCTACTTACTTTTAGTTAGCGTATATGACACCTTTCTAGCATAAATATATAATCCAGAATCCAGTGCAAGAGCGAAGCTTTTTCAGCGTAGGACTTACGCTTAATGTAGCTGTTGCAAACAGTTCAACTGGAAAGGAAGCTAACAGAAGTTGCCAAGACAGTCATGTGTAATAAAGCATCAAAATGTGAAAACAATAATAATAATAATATGCTTGTTTGCAGTAGAAACGATGAGGGATGAGAGTGAGCGTCAGTTTCAACATGAGACCATAATGAATGAGAGTGGTGTAGTTAGTTTGTTAGTTTGTAGACACAATTAGTGTATGGATGGAGTTTCGAGGGAAGGAAGAAGATGGAGTAAAAGTAATAAGTGTACACTAAAAGACATTATTAACACTTCTCTTGTCGCCAGTCTTTCTCTTTTCAGATGATCAGGGTGTTTAGTTTGGAATGTAGACTTTTCTCCACACACGCGGTCTGCAATGCTTAAATTTTATTTCTGGCTTAAGACTGGGAACTAAAAAGTTTTGTGTAATATCTGTAGTTGGACTCTTTATTTTTGTTTTGTGAACTTTTATGCATTTTTTTTCATCGAATCAGATGCTGCACTTTTGGGTTCAGAATGCAATATTTGTTTGCATTGAAAATCACCCTGTAGACAGGGCAATGGGCTCGCTTGAATAAATCCATACAGTACACGTGTGTTTTCCCTATTTATGAATGCATCGCAGGCATTGTAATTTTCGTAGCTCGTAGAACAACACACGTTAGGATTAGGAGCCAAAAAGTGTGACTTTCACGTAATGCAACGTATATTAATAAAAAGTCTTATGAGATTATGTGCGATTCCATTGTGTCCAAAAATTAGGAATGTATTAATCTGTATAATAGGACATGACACTCGAAATCAAATAATAACTGCAATTCTGACTGAAGCTTTACTGTTAAGCGTGCAATAATAATATCAATAGGTTACTTTCCTATGGAAAAGGGGGAAACTGTTTCATTTTGACGAAAAAAAGTGTATGGCTGGCACAAGCTATGTGAATCTGAACCTAAAGAAAAGTCGAAAAATCGTGTTCTAATTGATTTTCGTATAAATTAAAAGAAAGTGGACCTCCTGATGGGAAAAAAGGGACTGTAAATATGGATGATAAATAATGTGAGGTAGCAGTGCGTATAATTAGGTTGTATTAAATACCAGTGGGTGTGATTTGAACAAAGCGTCTGAGAGCCAAAACCAGATTCTCCCAATTTTTATGCTGAGCTGGAGTAAACTTTTTTTTGCGGCAGAAAGTAACGGGAAGGTATACTTGCTCACTCACTCATTACTACTATTATGAAAGTTTTAGAGAGAACAGAAAGTCTACAAGCGATGATTTAAGGGACTTATGAGATCATGTGAAAAGAAAAGTTGGGAATTGATTATTTTTCAACGGCTTTTATGATGCCCATTATGTTTAAGAAGCATAGTTTTTTCTCTTTGAAAAGGATGAAGTCATCTAGAAGGGAACGAAATTAACTTGTTTTCCTTGGAGCCATTATCATCGTCTTATATCATACATGACTGCAGTTGAGTTCTAATATGCAAAAGTCTTCAAGGATGGAAAAAATGGGAGACTAATTATCAAAGTCATCGCTGTTTTTGGCATTTGGTATTCTAAATCTAGAAAAATTATTCCATTAGCCGATTAAATTAATCTTCAGTTTTTGAAGACCTCCCCTGCTCATTCTTCATATATGAGTCCATACATACTTGGCTTATAATTCTTTTTAGGAAATTCAGAAAAAGGAAAGCCGCCTTTGTAACCATCTTTATACCCTTCTCAGGCACTTCAACGTCATTTTCTGTAAGCGCGGTCTCTCTACCCCGTGCTTTAGGATGGCTCGTACTCGTTTCTCCCCTACAACTACAACAACAAAAAACATTGCCACATTTTGTATACAACACTATTCGTGGTGATGTCAAAAATTTGCATATGGAAAACTTATCGTACACTTTGATAAATTAAATTAACCAGCCAATGGAAGCAAATTTTTTCAAAATATTACCATCTTCAAAATTGAATTTACCATTTATTATTATTTGCTCAAACTGTTGCAATTCAAGAATTTTAAAACGAATCTATTTTAAAATCATTAAAGAGTTGATAAATTGACAAATATCTAAAAAAAAGTTGATATGGTAGTTTAAAATTCAAATTATATTTTTAATGGCATGGGAAAGATTTCCTGGAACCCACACATATGGCTACTACTACTACTGGAACTGTAGTACTGGTTGCTGGCAGTATGCTCTATTTCATTATCATCATTTCCCGAGCTCATACGCTACTATACTATCCTACCAGTAAAGCTTTAGTAACCCAGCCCATCGTTTTCTTTTCATAGCGAATGAGCTGTCTAGTGTCTAGAAGCCCTCCTCAAAATTAAAATAAACCATTTCTTTTAGAAAATAATATCACAAACTTTTCCTCTTTTCGTAGATATACTCATCTAACAGAAACTTATCTTTTGATTTCTTCTCTTCTCATTAAAAGTTTTCTCTTTTCGTGAAAAAATCCATTAGTAAACTCATGAACACATCAGCATACTTATTATGCTCCCAGTTCTTTCAACAAAACTTTAATCTTTTTTCGCTTGCAGATTATTCACTCGAGTGGTCTTAGTTCCTTCTTTCCGTCAGATTATTGTAATTAGAATGGAGAATTTTAATGAAATGTCATCCTTATGTATGTACTTTCCTCAAATACTCGAGAATGAACAAATAGCATGACAAAGAATTTCTTTGCTTTTATAACTATCGTACAAAAAAACAGAATACTTTTTTCTCACATCATCTAATTAATTAGAAAACGAAAACTTTATTTGTTAACGAGATAAGCTCTCCATAAAACAACCTACCGGTGTCTACACTACAAATACAAACTAGAATTGCTTGAAATCTTGCCTAAATTCATAAATCACTTATATAGAACAATATTAAAGACAGAAATATGAATATCACTCTATGTAATCATTTCAATATTTTATTTCCAACATTCAGTTTAAACTCATGCAACAAAAGTTTATAATATAGTACAGTGTATTCTTACTATACGAAGAAGAAAAAACAGTGCTGTGGCCTCAATTCTCATGCAACTTATCAACATCTCCTGAAGAGAAAGCAAAAAGCCTTGCATTCTATTGCATTTCATCAGCCTTCTGTATCATTGGATTTATGAACGGACTTTTGATTTCACTAGCTGGTTTTTCAATATTTTTCATGTCTGTCAGTTGACCCTTGCTCCCCTATATGACTAAAAACCAAATCGTTGCCTCAACTCTCACTACACACATAGCACAATACCACATATAGTCCACCTACACTGTCCACCAGGAAAACGGTACAAATTCAACCGTCCATTAAAAAGGCTACAACCTGATAAAGGAACTAAAGGGTGAATCCGTTCACTCCTACAAAAGGCAGAGTCTGACCTCATGGGGCTCAAAAAACTAACAAATACAAACTATTCAAGTCGTTCACTGAACAATAAACGCATATATTTGACATAGAGCTAATATTAAGTTGGCCACCTAATTCCCAAGTGAAAAATATACAGGCGATAGAGTCATGCATCCTTTGTAAAATTCTCATCCTTCTCATTTCATCTATTGCATGGTGTAAACGTCGGTGAACAGTTTCTGTATTTGTGATCTTTGCTGCTCCACAAACTTACAATGCACAACCAAGTAACTAACATGGCTCTCATGATCTCCCATACGCTTTCTACTGCATGTGTGTAGTGTACACATTCCCAGTACCCGGTATGATGGGCTATAAAGGGTCTTTACTTTTCTCGTTGTGTAGTATGTATGCGATGGTTGGTACCTTTTACAATTCAGGACCAAAAGCATTTCCCATCATGAGTGTAGTTGTAATTCAACTGTTCTCGAGAAAGCACTGGGATCGGTTTCCTGTGACAACTATTTTGCATTGTGAGTGTGCCATGCAAAGTAAGTAAGTAGAGTTGAATTGACAGATTGTGGTCAAATCTAGTTTAACCCACCAAGTGTTTGTATTTGGGATTGAAATCGGTATTTTTTTGCATTTTTTTCATCGGTGTATCTTATATTGTATTTAACTCTAACCATGTGTTGATGGTTAGAATGCTACCCAGTGTACTCAATGTAGCGACCAGTCCCACATGGAAGAATTTCATTTTTGAGCACCAGAATACGAGTGGTTATTACAGTGGAAACGGGGGGTACTCATTTTTCGGAGGATACTTTGGTCTTGGGGGTATGAATGATTCTCATTTAGTTCGGCGTCCCAGTGCTATTGAGGATAGTGTTATTGGTGGTAGTGAACATGAGCTCAAGGTGAATATTTTAAGCAACTCGGGGGTGAAGGCTGAACCTGTGGTGGCAATGATTTCGCCATCTCATCATCATAATGAGAGTAGTTGTTCTCCGATTCTTATTCCTGGAAACTCGCCACTCACGCCCTCAACAAGTCCTAGCTCTTCAGGTTTGTGTTTTCTTGGTTGCCAACATGCATGTTTTATTTTTAGGGTTGCATGCTTGACAAGTTGTACAGAATTGTAAACAACTATTGACTTTGGCATTTGTGTACAATATTATGTACTTATACAGGATAAAAGTAAATCTAATGTATTTTAGGTGTTTTCAATTGCACGGGCGGTTTGTGGTTTCAATTTGTTTTAGTTATATGTCAAAACTATTGCTGAATTTTTTTTGGCTCTCAACAGTTTTAAAATACTACTACTGAGAATTGAAATATTCTCATCATTTCTGTTGTATGATATATCATGGCAATTTTCATGAACAGGAAACGGATCCACATCGTTAACCTTAGGAATTACAACCTCATACACATTTGAGAACGGTAGAAGATCTCCAACAAGATCCCCAAACGAATTGAAGGATCATCATATGTTTGCTCATCATAATCATAACCAGGATGAGGGTGACCAGGGAAACGACTTGTCCAAAAAACATTGCTCTCCCGACTCCTTGTATCAACAATGTCTCTACCTGCGAGAAGCGAACGAGACATCTTCCAAAATGCGGTGGGAACGGAGTAAAAACAATAATAACAGTAGTGGTGGTGGTGTTGGTAATAATAACAATTGTGCTTCAGAGTCGACTTCTTCGAGATGCCGAAAATGTGGGGACCGAAACTGTTCATGTCGTACGTCCTCCTCCACTAGTCCAAGTCGTGTGAACAGTAGTAGGTTCAAGAGCTGTGACAGCAAATGTGGCGATAGTAGCAATAATAACAATAATAATTGTAATAGTGGCAGTAATAATAATGTTAGTAACAATAATAATAATAATAACAACAATATCCGGAAGCCAGTGTTGAAATTTAGCGTGAGTGCAATTCTTGGAGCTGATGATTCGCATCATAGGAATGACAAGAATGGGACAACCGTGTCCCCACTCTTTAATGCTAGTAAGTGAAACTTTTTACCGTACCGTTTTTGTGAGAAAGATTTGTTTGAATTCGTGATGTAAAGCATGAGGCTGCTACGTTTTCGTGGTAGGTTGCAGTTTATATGGAATTATTTATTAAGCTTTATTTTGAGGATACCTATTTCGTTAGGTAGCATTTTATCGGCTTGACAGACAGTAATGCGTATTTAAATAGAGTGAATGGAATTTAGTCTTTTTTATGCTATGATTATACTAAAGAAGCCATTGAAAAAAGTAGGAAGTGCTAGTGTTAGTCTTACTTCAGTTAGTAAAATCCTTGAAAACAAAGGATTTAGCAAAATAGATGCGTTTTTATTGTAGTCATTTGTACATTTATCTGCAAAAAACATAATTTGAAAGTAATGAGCATCTTATACATATTTACTAATATTTTATCTGGTTGGTTCGGTAGCTCAAATAAATTCACTCACTCATTCCTTTTTAAGCGTTCTTACAAACACATGAATTTAGATTATCTCATGAGGTAATAAAATTGATAACAATTAAAATTTGGCAAACAATGATAATAATGATCATCTCTTACCAACTACTTAGCTCCCTAGCTGCATTAATAATGCTAATAGCTTTATCCATTTTAAGGCAAAACACTAACAGGGGCAATAGGAGAGTTGCTGAGCTCCTCAAATTGATTCGTAATGGAGCATAACAATGACAGCATTGGAGAATGAGTAAAGGAAAAAATACGATAACTCGTGAGTGCACAATTAGGTGGTCGGTTGGTGGGCCAGCTTGCAGATCAAATTATTATTGAGAATGAGCAAGCGGTTACACACATGGCTCCATATGATCCGTAACAATAACAAAGCTTGTTCATTTAAAATGGGCTTCAAGTGCCTTGTACTAACTAACTTACTACACAAGCAAATGCAAACTACCAATATTTACCGAGATTAAATTCCATGGATAAATAAACAAAGGATTTTTTTACTTATACTCTATTCTACTCAATAAGGGTACACCCGATGCCGTGTAAAGTCGTACATTTCTACGAGCGTAAATCTCCCAGCCAATCAGAGCAGACCTCCAACTTCTACTTACTGATCTGATTGGCTGGGAGATTTACGCACGTAGAAATGTACGACTTTACACGGCATCGGGTATACCCCTAATTTGTATACAGTATTGCATTAGGTCACCATTCACCATTACATAATAATGTGTCCCTGGTGAAGCTTTTAATTTTATACCTCGTTCTTCCTGCTAAATAAACCCGCATTCTATGTAATATGGTTCAAAGCGTCTTTTATTAATCATTCGTATTCGCTATGTTTCACCGATGGTCCCACATGTATAATTACTTTAATGTCCATGTGGCCCGGTATTTACTTTTTTATCAATTTATAGAAGGCCATGTCATTAAAACCCACTTTGGAGTAACACCAATGGCTTTATGGTAATCTCATATAGTCAATATTATTACTTAAGGATTCCACCTTTTTCAGTAGACTAAAAAGAGCACTATTATTGTGAGCACATGGAAATCCGTAACCAAAATAAACCGGTAGATGCGTGCATGCATACACATACTATATGATGGATGTCTGTGTGGATTAGTTAGTAAGTTAGTCGTAAATGCTGCAAGAAGCTTAGCATAGTAACTAACTATCAAATCATATGTAGAATTCAATGATTCCCTTGTGGGTATGGAGTGAGTGAGTGAGTGAATGCATGGATTAAAATGGACTCATTGAATGTTTTTTTCCTCCTCTCTGTAGGTTTTGTTACACCAGCATCATTCCTAACTAACTATGGGATCAACAATAACAACAACGGGAACCCCACAATTGCGAAGCCAATTCCTAGACCGGCTGTCTCCACTGCTGGCCCTTCTGGGGTTTTTGATCCACACCTTCATGCTCTACTGTCTTGTCGTCATCCTGCTTTTCTCACTGGTATGTCTTCTATTTAACGTGTCGTGTATTTAAATTCACGAGGAAGTGATTGCGTTTAATTTGCAAGGAATTATAGTTGCCCGAGAGAAAAATTTTTCATTCCACGTTTATATGTAAACCATGTGGTGTATAGCGGCATTTTTTTAAGAAAATTGTTTGGTACTAAGGTACTATACATGCTACATTTTTCTTCGAGTTTCTAATAAAAGGGTCCAAAAATTATTTTGCAAGACTTCATAGAGTTTCTAAAAGTTGAAAAAAATACAATAACAAATTATTTTGATGTTACCAAAGCTTAAAATAATATTTAGTTTATGAAAGTAAGTAGGAAGGGGATAAAATCATAAATCTTATAAAGTAATACGAGTCCTGTTCTCTCGTAGTAAAAGATTCTTACCCTTTTTCTTGTTTGATGATTTCCTATAGTTTATTGCAGTTTATTTATTTTCATTTCTACGCTATTGAGTATTTGATTTCATGCTTGTGGGAGGTCTTTACACAGAAAAGAAGGATATCTTACATTTTAGAAAATATTTATTCTGGACCTTTTTATTTGTTTCTTTTGACCAATCCAGAACAAATCAAATAGCTCAATCTAAACGAAGTTAAGATAAAGAATGCATATACTATATATTTTTAAATTATAATGAAACATCACATCACACAGTAAACCAAAATTACTAATTACGGTTTCTTTAATATGCCCTTGCCTATTATGTCACAGTGTAGTTAGTTAGTTACACGCACACAGAAATAAATATGCACACCTGACATGCTGCTTATTTGCCACATTGGTGATATACGGTGCACAGTTCCTTTGATGTGGCTTTAGATGTCATAAATGGAGCGGTACTCTGTAAAGCCAAAGATTTAACAAGTTGGTTCCTTTCTCATCTGTAGGCCAGCATCCTTCAACTGCATCAGTTTTTCCTTTGCCGGGAACGTTTCCTTGGGCCGGCGGACCCAGAGGTAAACCTCGACGTGGGATGATGAGACGAGCCGTTTTCTCTGACCTCCAACGAAAAGGACTAGAAAAAAGATTCCAAATTCAAAAATACATATCAAAACCAGACAGGAAGAAGCTGGCTGAAAAATTAGGACTGAAAGATTCACAGGTACTGTAAATTAGTTAGCAGTTAGCACTCATTCTTTCCAGATTTGCATCACAGTCTAGACTGACATTTGCTGCATGGTACTAGTAGTATTATGACTTATTTTAAAGCTTTCTGCGAGCTGCATAGGCGATAAACTACAAGCTAAAAACCTTTTGCATGTCATGAACTAGAGCATAAAGGCAAACGCCTTGAGAGGTTACACAGATTTAACGAGATCAGTGGCTACGATAAGGTGAAATAAATGAGACCATATGATGACTGGATATACCACTTACTACAAGTCTATGGCGTAGTCAAAAAGGATAATTCAATGAAAACAATGAGGATGCAGTTAAGGGGATTTTATGGTTACTTGAATAAGGATTGTGTGAGGAAAGTGATAAAATAATGGTACAGAGACGGGATGGGTTAAAGTGAAGAAAAAAATAGAAAAATTATTGCCATCATAGCCCACAAAATTTGAAGATAGGGAACAAGGAGTCATAAGAATGCATTAGCGGGACTGCTGTAACACAATCCGGTGGTTCTCTATTATTAGTATAGTAAGGCAACCATGACTCCTCTAAAACAAATGGGGGCTATAGAGTAAAAAAAAGGAGTATGGAAAAAGAAAGGAAGAGATCGATGCGAGAAATGAATTAAGCCATCGTTTGTCTATATTTCACCCTCAATTGCATTTCCTTTCTAGAACCACCACGGTAAGTCTAAGTGCTCAAGTATAATATTAATATAGGGAGTCATTATGAGCTCTCAAATGAATCCATGAGCTCCAGATGATAAGAGTGAGGAGCGGGCTCCTGGAAATACATACATAGTTAGTAGCAAAGCAACTAGCAACTAAACTAACTAACTAACTAGCTTGCGTACACATAGTACATAGATTCATATACATGAGAGAGGGAGAGAGATTACATGATGAGGAGAGAAAAGAGTTGCAACATTTGTAGCAACGCTCATTCGCACGTTTCGGCGAATCCCTAGTCGTCTCAACCATTGTGGGCAATGCTCAGCTCCTTTATCGACTGGAGACAAGCCAATGGGCTCCATGAAAGCTTTCGTCTTGCGGAAAAACACACGTACACACACACAGTGAGAGAGAGAGAGAGAGTGAAAGCAGTTGGAGATATAAATGCACACATATACATATCCTCATCATCATGATGGTCGTATATAGAGTGAGTGAGTGAGCGAGCGAGCGAGCACAAGACTAATAATATTTTTGCTCCCCCTCTGCCGTGTATACGAAATAAAGTTGGCTGCCACCACGCACCACCATGGGCTTGCACATACGAGGCCGGGTTTCTTTCTTGAACCCAGTCCTACATATAATGCCCGGGTTCTCCCAAAAAGCGCACATAGTTTACTCACAAACTCACTCACTCACACATTAATATATAGACACTTTGGGCCCGTGTAGGACTGAATGCCTCTTGAATTTCATATTGCTCATAGCCACTTCCCTTTTTGATACTTTGGGAATTCAGCAATTTCCTTTGACAAATGGCCACAGTCTGTCGCTCTATTGGCGCGTCTTGTTTCCCACCAGAAGCTCAATAATATAAAGCTCCACCACCACACACATAGTAGAGAGATGGTTCCTTTTGTTCACCATTATGACTTCTTTATGTAATATTCCGTACCTTTGGGTGCCCCTCACTCACTGCCTCATGTTATGCTCATGATGATGAGGATTATTATGCGTGTTAGTATGCATGTGTGTGGCCACCATCACATGCATCTTTCATCATCATCCTCGGATGGTGAGTGGAATGATGATGATGATCGGAAATAGCCGTTTTGCAGGCCATTTAATAAGTAGTCTGACTAAGGCTAGATGACCATAAGAAGTGAGGGAGTTAGTTAGTTAATACACGTGCATTCTATTATGGGGTCCGCCAAATAAGTAAAGGCTAGTTGTTTGTTGATATTTGATAGATTCCATTAATTCCTCATCGGCTCATATGATTAGTGAGAATGGAGATAGGAAGTTTATCAATGTGCATAGCATCAGAGAGGGGACAAATGGTGGAATTCTCATACAAACAAAGTGAGTGAGGGAATTCAGTCAGTCAATCATATATATTTTCTTGGGTAGTATTATTATTGATCCCTATTGTTATTGTGTGCTCCTTGCGAGCTGGGTTAGCATTCTATCTGACTGACTGACTGTGAGTGAGAATGAATGAAACTGCTGGGCACTGATGCCCATAGCTACAGCTCAAGAGTTCCAGTCAATAATGATAATAAATAGTAGCAGTAAGTGAGGTAAAAATGCCCTAGAAGATTATATTATCATAATAGTTTTTGTTGTTCAACCATAGTACTAATATTATTATTATTATTGTTGCCCATTATTACGTACCTACGTAGCTACAGGAGCCAGTATTTTGTGAGAGTTTTTTATTATAATTGAAGCTAAGAAATCCTTCGGAGAAAAAGCGCATTCAGTAATGTACAGATGGAATGTGCCTGTAATGTATAAACGTCCCCAATGCAATAATAATAATAATAGGAAATAAAAATATAAATGGGAATAATCATAATACTGTTGAGTAGACGAGGAACTATGCACTGTTATTTGCAGCATCTGTGTGTGAACAGATTGTTGTAGCATTTCCAGGGTGACCCATTATTATTAGGAAACAGCGTGAGGCTCGTCAATCACATGTTTTGTTGCTCTCAGTCAGTCAGCGATGAAAAACCGTGTGCATTTTGCTCTACATTCAAATGCACTGCACTACTGCTGGCCATGTATAAATCACAGACAGTGAATTGATGAGACGGTGTTTATGTCGTGCATCCTACACTAATTTACTAGTGTGTGTGTGTGGAGTGGGGGCAAGCATTGATTCCCTTCTTGTCACTTGCAGGAATTCTAATCTCAATGACTGCTAACCAACTATAACTATTGCTTAACTTATCCCTCCCTATCCTATGTGGATGTGCGGCTACGCGCAATATGATGTGCTTGTGCTAAAAGTAATAAAATGATGATAATAATCCCGAACAGTTGAACAACTGTGTGTTTGTGAGTGCTGATACAATGTTTAATAATAATGGCAATGAAATTAGTTTTCATGAAATTAGTTAGTTAGTTAGTTGGTTGACTTTTGTAAAGCAGGGACAACTTTTTTGCTATGCCACTATAGATTACTACTTTTATGATGATAGATAGTTGTAGTTAGTTAGATAGCTGGTTATTAGATCTGTTTTGGGTAACTACCCACTAAAGGACACTAATCCATTTTAAAAATCATTATGACTTTGGCATATTGACTATTAAATGCACTTTTTTGCAAACTTGTTCGTTTACAGTTGCATAAACTAATAGATTTTTTTATATCATCTCGCCCCCTCTCTCTCTCTCTTTAAGTGAAGACGCGCTCTATGAACTCCTTACAAGTCATAGTAGTTAGTTAGTTAGTGCGGCCTAGTGCGTCGATTGAGAATCAGCAACGGCGGTGTAGAGAGTGATTTATAACCGACGGCGGCGACGCCGTCGTCGACGTCGATCATTTTCGACGGCGGCAGAAAACCATAGATTTTACTATAAACCATAGAATTTTTCAAACTAGAGCGCGAATTTTTTTAGAAAAAATTTGAAGCTCAAAAATAAAACTGTCCACAATTTAGCAAAAATTTTGGCCAAGAAAATTTTGAAATTTTTATTTTGAAAAATATCATTTTCTGGCCGATATTTACTAATTTTAAACAGTTTTTTGTAAGTTCTTTATTTGAAAATTCTACGGCGGTGGTTTCTTATCGACGGCGCATCGACGCGTCGATGAAAGTTATCGACGGCGACGGCGTGAAATTTTGACAAAAAAACCGCGTCGACGACGGCGTGATTCGACGGCGCATACCTCTAGTGCGGCCTTTTCATTACATGTCCTCTGTAGGTGCTGGCTGCTTATGCACTTTTGTTTTTATCATCTGTAGCATAAATTTCACGCTTTATGAACCGGTTCTCCTGAGTGCATATCTCTTTTGCCAGTTGTGCCCTATGTAAACTCTAATGTGGTTAATTCACATGTGATTATGTATACGAATGGGACGACTGTCCTCATGCTTACAAACAAACGCATCTATTTGCTATAGATTACTGCGTGATTAGTTTGTACAATGAGTTGCTTAAATAATTTCTGGTTCCCATCCATTTCATTTACTATAGTTAGTGGCCAAATAAGTAAATATTTGAACTTGCTTTTTTGTTTATCTGAACACAGGTAAAGATTTGGTTCCAGAATCGTCGCATGAAATGGCGAAACTCCAAGGAGAGGGAACTTTTAGCCAGTGGCGGCTCAAGAGAGCAAACCCTACCCAATAAAAACAATCCGAACCCTGACCTAAGTGATGCGGATAGTGATAAGCCCAAAATTGATCTCTCAGATTTGTCACCTCTTCATTCACCCAACACCACGGGTGGGACCGGCCCTGTACTTTTGTCATCTTATAGAAATGGGGATGGCGCTAAGTGCACTGACTCACCCCCCGGATCCCCATTGGACATCAAAGGGAATCCTGGAGGTCACTCGGACTTGTCATGCACAAGTATGGAGTATGAGGATGAAGAAATCCATGTCACTTAAAGTTGGGTACTAACTAACTAACTAACTACTGTGTGCAGTTAGCAAGTAAGTGAGTAGTTAGCGAGTTGGAAATTACACCCCAAAAATGTGACCAAAATGGAACTAAGAATTGAGTAGGCACTGTGAGATTTATGGAATAATGGATTAACTAACTGAAGCAAGTGCAAGTGTCATGGCTTGTGTGAGCAAGTATACGATTTATAATATGGGGATTTGAGAAAAGAAAGTTAATTGAGAGTGATGCATTTTTTTATGCCGCCGTTCAGATGTCAATGCACACGTAGAGATTGGAAATTTTGTATCGCCAGTGCGAATAGTCGTACACAGCGCATTGCCATTAGTCATAGTCAGTCAATAAGTAAAATATTGTATACCATTGGTGAGTTTCGTGATGCAAGGAGGAAGTTACATATGTAAAGCATAAACTCTATTTATATGGTAAAATCTGTATGCTTATCTTGAGTACTATGTCTCGTGTGTTTTTGTGCAGCTAAAAAGTGGATGGCTATAATTAAGATGTGGTTGTTGTAGGTACGGCTCAACAAAACAGATTTTGTGCCATTATCACTATATAGTATAGTCTTGTTGTGCGGCATAATCTTTTCCCGTCTTCTCCAGCAGAGCATTTAGTTAGTGAAGAAGTTTTTCGTTGGGATGCGCGAGAAATGTCTATTTTTAGAGAATGATCGTGACAATTGAAAAAAAGTTTGCTTTTTCATTGCCAATTTTATTTTTTGCATAGTGGTATGTTGAATTTACCAATTGGCCGAAAAGAAAAGTCGTGGGATGATGTTTCATTTGGTACAGTGCGTTGGTTCGACGATGCAAGGAGGATAGTTGATAACATGCTATACATTTAAAGAGTGTACAAACCGCAAGCTCAGCACTATGCTAACTGAATGATTATAGTTTAGTCTTTTGTTGTGACAGGATTGCACGACCAGTCGAAAGAAATTTAATGTGTGAAAAATGTTGCGTTACGCAATAATTTTTCATGGGATGATGTATTTTGAGGTTTAATCAATTGAATCAGATATTTTATGTTTGCGGCGTAGTGAGTGTGTATAATTTTTAGATTGGAAAGTAATTTAATTAGTCTCACAGTTAACACACGTTGAAGAGACGTTTTATATAATTAATGTTAGTTTTAAAATGAATTTGTTATTACGTAAGCTCACTCACAGTCTCCCATCGAAATGGATAGCGATAACAAAGCTTTTAAAAATGACTACCTTGTACTACGTGGTTGGTTGTTTTATTTAATATAATATAGATACCTGTAAACCATCATATCCATTGTTTTCATTTGTTTATAACGCATGAATAGAGTTGTGCAGTTCTGAATCAAATAAAGTTATTGCTACTAACTGATGAGAATACTTGTTGTTTATTTTCATCCGTGCAAGTTTTTGGAGCTATGATGTCAGTCTACCGCGAATCCAATTTTCAATGCAGCAACGTAGTCAACTTATGTGAAGTGCCGTGAATTTTAAAATCCAGCTGAAAAATTGTGTTTGACTAATAAGAGGGCATTTATCATTGTTATTCATACTGACCCTGACAATGCATTATTCAGAATGACGACTAAGGAAAAAACCATGTCGTGACATCCGTGATATACAATTAGTATATGAGGTGATGAAAAACTGTAGACCGAATAGCCATAAGCATATAAGACGAAGATTCCCCTCTACGATTAATGATTGAAACCAGTTTTAGAACTCTGCAGCTATTAACTTCAAATATACTCTTAGTATATAAACAGCTTTAGAATCATACCCCATGTGGTCATATCTAAAACCAAATCAGAACGAAAACTAACAAAAAACTATCGGCGAGCATATCATTATCATACTATATTCATGAGAGATGACTACAGAAAAAAATCGCAATTCAGCCTTTTTCTACTTGCTGGAACTACTACTTTCTCAGTATCAGAATGTATGCTACACAGATGAAAACTCATAAACATATCATCTGTAGCTGAGCACAAGGCTAATGGAATCGGCATTTTCTGTAGACCTGTACTGAAAATAAATATTAGAATCATATGTACATATAAATGTACTGAGCGAGCTAGTTATTTTAAAAAAATTAAAATCCCTAGATGATAGATGCCCTAGATTTGTTTGCAAATTATCTTCAATGGTTTGTGTAATCTTGTACTATTTACGTGCGGTCATATTGTGTTGAATTCAGTCAAGTTGTACCAAGAAGTCTTTATTCTCAGAACAAACGTCTCAGGTGTCAATAATAAACACTGGCATAGTTGTTCAATCCCCCTGATACCTATATAATGTAATACAAATTGGATGCAAATCATAAATCATAGCTAAAAAAAAGGAAATCATTGTTCTTCTTCATTACGTGGATCGGTGAATCAGACTGCTCCGAAATATTAACAAACATGATTTCTGAGCATATAAATTACACATGCATGCACTTAACTATACAATCGTTCAATAATTTACTCTCATCTGATCACACATAATAGCAACAATACTGGCCATGCCTTTGTACAATTTAGTATATAATAAATGGAAATGTGCCAGCAGTTGTTTATGCTTAATTTTGCATTGAAAAAATCCGCAGTACACAACTGATTGATAAACAACGAAAAATTTGTTAGGGTACGTGCACCACATGAAAACAACTCCATGACTCGATGAGAATTTACTCCATTTTTCCATGAACCAAATGGCGGCCCTGAGTTTATGACTCACAAACTAACTAACCAACTCGCTAGCATAATGAAAGGTGCAATAATAATGTTGATACAATACTGACTGACTGACTGACTGAGAAGACCATGGATTCTTCTTATAGGTACGAGCTAAAGCTAATGAAAAACAAGTAAGGGATAAATTATTATGACGAGTGAGATGAAAACAGCTTCATACCTGAGCGCATTATGTATAATCAGCAGGAGAAGATGTGGAATTCCAAGCAAAAAAAAGTGACGTCAACTTAGGATACGGATGTATAAAAGTCTAAGTTTTCATACTATTCTAATCACTACGTTTTGTGGGGTCTAATTCGCTGTAGTAGCTGCTTGGAAACCTGGACAAGAAAATATACGGAGATTGCAAAACCAAAATTTTAAGGTAAGAATTCATTTATTTCTCTCCAAGTTGTATTAGCAAACTATACACGTAATGTTGCGTTGCCAATAGTTGCAAATTTTACCCCATTTTTCATGAAGAATTCCCCTGATAAATTTATTGTACTCACTTTAACCACAGGAGCCCGGCTGAAAGTGAGTTTAATTACGCACTGTGCATTCTATCCATATCCATTGTGATTGCAAATGCATACATATTGAACATGCTGTGAGCAAAGTGACTGCAAGATAGTAAGGTGTTGGCGTATTATAATAATGCGGCAAACTTATAAGAAACAGGCAGTAGTAGTACATAGTAGTGTGTTCGCATTTCCCCCTTAATATACAAATGCAAGAAGAAGACATGCATGCCATATGATGATTTTATTATTCCCTGCTTTCCAAATTCTGCAGTAGCCGTGTGTGTGTGAGCGCGCTTCTCATCATCAGTGTACTGACTGCATCCTTTACGCACGGTACAAACAAACACATATGATGAGATAAACACATGCATTTTCTACATAGTTAGTAAAGGGAAGAGGATTGCATAATATAATTAGCATGAACACGAATCACATCAATACAGAAATTTTGCATCTCTTATGGCTAGATAGTTAGTTAGTATTTTATGCATATAAGAAGATGGAGTAATAGGCAGGCAGCAGCAGCAGACGACAACGACTTGTTCCTCCAACTTGCTTATGAAAGAAACCCTCAGATCTTATATTATTATGATGACTATTATCGAAGAATAAAGTCATCCTTCTCGCTCAACTTGTTTCAGTCAATGCAGAGAAGTGCATCATCTCTCTCTTTGTCAACAGCCACGCACTGTGCTCACTTCATTTTGTGAACTTTACTTGTTTTATGATTATTATTATTTTCATCGTGCTCAAGCTCCTTTGCCTTTATTAGTGGCTATTAAATAAGCAACAAGGCATTCACTCGTTTTCCTTTTTCAAGTTCTTCCTGCATACTAGTTAGTTACAAGTTCCATCCTTGTTTCCTCACCGTTTATCTTTGCAGTCAGTTATGAAAATTGAAAATAGTGCATCCCCAAAGTCTCTGGTTTATCAATAGAAGTGTGATTAAATTCTCAGTTCTGTGATAGTTACTTAAAGATCATGAATGCGGTTCATAATTGCCAGCAAAAAAGGACACAACACTCATGTTAAACTGTTTTGTTTCCGTGATTTAAGTGTCTAAAAGTGCATGTTATATGAAAATTAGTTGTCATTTCAAGTGATACTTTATAGTCCAGTAGTGTGATCGTTTATAAAGTTACTAGTTAGTGGAAAAGTTTATCCCCCAAATGTAAATAGTGTTCACTTTGTACCTAGATTCACGGAAAATCCGCGCAAAATGCGTCCACGAGATGGCGGCTCACTCCTTATATGTATGAGCATTGCCCTCGCCTGGGCATCTAAAGTTCAGGCAAATAATATGGGATGGGGCTCCAACATGGCTCAAAAACAGCAAGATGCCCAAGAATCTGGTGATCAATATTCTTGGCTGCAAGACAATCCATTTCAAAAACCTGCAGATCATCCTGGAGTTATGAGAGGGGATGGAGAGGAGTCCAACTCGGAACCACAGTCTGGTCAACCTCCAAAGCCTTACAATGATAGAAAAGGGCAACTCCAATCACCAGCTCCCAATACGGGGTACCAAGCTTCGGATAATAACCCCCCAAATCAGGGTCAATATCCTCAATCTCCGAATCCATATTATGGGGGACAGCCTCAACCAACTCCTGCCAATGGAGAAAATCCAGTGGGTTGTGATTTAGTAAATAAGGCAGATTGTCACCAAGGAGGAAACAGGCCTAATGCTCAACAAAGACAACCTTTCAACCAAGGGGTACAACAAACTCCTGGTCAGCAACCTTACAGTTATCCAGGGCAGAATCCAAATGTTCCATCCCAGAACTATGCCCCACCGGCCCCTCAAAATCAACCTTCAGTGTCATTACCTTCTTATAGTATTGGCTCTGATGATGATCCTTACCAAGCCAATGTTGTGCCTTCCTATCCTCCGCCAGGAAGTAAATCCTTGAGTCCCAACTATGGGAACAATAATAATAACATTCCAAACGCAGGAGGCCCACCTGGTCCAAATCCAAATGAATCAACTCCCCCTGGACAGGGATACAAACCTCCAGGTCCTCCTAGTCCAAACCAGGGATATCAACAACCTCAAACACCACCAAAAAATCCATATCAACAACCCCAACAGCCTCAGGATCCGTATCAACAGCCCCAAACTCAAGCATTCCCACCGAATACCTATCAGCAGCCACTAGCACCTCCACAAAATGCGTATCAACAACCCCCAAGCCCCCCTCAAAATGCGTATCAGCAACCCCCACAGCCTCAAATTCCGTATCAACAGCCCCAAACCCAAACAACCCCACAAAATCCGTATCAGGCACCTCAAAGCCCTCCACAAAATCCGTATCAGCAACCCCAGGCACCCCCTCAAAATCCATATCAGCAACCCCAGGCACCACCTCAAAATCCGTATCAACAACCTCAAGGATATTCTAATCCTAGCCAAGGATATCAACAACCCCCACCAAGTGGTCCCCCTGCTAGGCCACAAGGTGGACGTAGATTTCAACAAAGTCCAAACAAAAATCAATTGAATAGTGAACAAGGTAGACCAAATAGGCCTCAAAACCAAGGACCTGGACAAAGGCCACCCAGCCCACAACAAAGCGGTCAAAATGAGCCAGCAGGAGAGCAACTTCCATATCCCGGTTGCCCAGCAGCTATGATGTGCGTGACAGAAGATCATTGCAACGTTCTTGGCGTGATTGAGGAAGAGCAAGTGACTTTATCAGAAGCTGAGAAGCTTCATCGTGTGGCTCTCTCGGTAATTTTCAATAATTTACGTGCTAAATACATAATTGGGATTACATAAAAAATGTCTGCGACAAGATTATCGTGTGCTAAGGTTTTATTAGCATGAACAAAAAATATTTGACAGGAAAAAAAAGACTTGTGTTACATAATGGGGATCGCTTCTCAAGGCTAGTACAGTTAAAAATAACCACTTACTCTTTTATTGCCTGCATTGTGTACACTAATAACTTACTTGTTTTAGTTAGTTATGATACAAATGATGACTGTGGATTTGTTTTCGTTTATTTTGAAATTTACCAAAATTGTTCCTTTTACAAAGGAATGTTCACATCCTATGACCGGTATTCCTGGTGTTTGTTGCCGAGATCCAAACTATAAAGATCCGTGGCCAGATATGAACGGCATGGGCATGATGATGGGGATGATGAACAAAGGAGGCAATCCAATGCAACAGCAGACTCAAGCGCAATCTAGCCCCAATAGGTTCAACCAGCCTAACCAGCAGTACGGTAGTCCAGCCTACAACGCTCCAGGTTAGACTAATTTTGCCTTTGTATCTCACAACCAACTAAATGCATGCGAGCATGGCATTTGAGTAAGTAACTTGGGTCCAACAATGTGTGCCGATGTAAATTTGCAAATACTTGTGCATCCAATCATAATGTACATTTTTCGACAATTACGTGTCTAACTAATTAAGTAACTAACTTAGATTGCTTACGCCGTCTTATTGTAATCATGTTTTGAGCTGTCGAGCTATGACTATGATATTAAAAGAGAATGAAAAATAGCTTTTTGTGCAATTCATGCTGAGCACGACGAAGCGGAAAAAAACCTTGAATGCGCACAATTTACATGCATATAGCATATTGTGGTTGTGGATTGGAGACGGGATTAAGAAAATTCTTTAATCATTTGTTCAATCGTACGCAGGACAACAATATTCTGGGAATCCCGGAGCCGGCGCTGGCTGCAAGTCTTACTAGCTAACTCACTCAACCAAAAATCTCTTGCATTTTAAATGGGATCTAACAGAGCCGGTTTCTCATCTCTCTTTTCTCTCTTCTTTATTATGATATTAATCTTTCCAACTTCTTGAACTCACATGTCTGTAATGTAAATAATAGATAGCACAGTTTCCGCTGCAGACTGATGGATAAATGGGAAAACAAAGTTAACATATGTGTGTACATGATAATAAGTATAACAACCTCCTACGGTAGACCAGACGGTTAAGACTATTGAACCAAAATTGTTTGTTTACATTATTAATGTTTAATTCAATGCAAAGTGAGAAGATGTACATTATTTGAATGGAAATGAAATGATAAAGCAATCGAGGGGAAATTAAGGAGATGCGTAGATGTACACAAGCTGCACACAAGAAATATGTTGAATGTATTTTTACCATTTTTTGATTTCCACAAATTTTTCATACCAAATGTTTAACATTGGAGAGTGTGACTTGATTGCCTAAAAAAACGTAATCGCTATATAGCATAGTCTTGTAACTAACTATATAGTTAGTTGTCAGGTGTCACATCATTTTATAGGTTTTAAAGTACCTCTTGCCTTCGAAATGCATACCACTATTTCATGATCTATGAATAGTATATTTTCTACTTTAGGAGCGCAAAGGTGGTGTACCGGGTAATTTTCTGAACGATATGAAAATTGAGTTTTTACGAGCTACATAAAAAACTGGTCGGTAATAAAAACATGTGTCACTCAATGTGCAAAACAGCGAGGGGTCTGTTAATTGCTGTCATTGCTGTAAGACTAATTGCGAATTCTCTTGTCTAGTATCTAGAATTTTGTTGACTCAACATGAGAATCTACTCATGGTCATGATGCACACTTCTTAACGCAATCCATTGTCTATGAATAAAAATTACGAGTATGTAAATTTTTATGGCAAATTAGAGCTGGTTTAGTGTAGATAGTAATGGAAAACTTTAGAATTACGTACTTTAGCTAGAATGTACTCCATTTATAACGTCTGTAAAAAATGTGATTGCTACACATACTCTTTAGTTAGCTCAGAATTAATTAATTTCCTTACATCTAACCATTGTATATATAATTACCTACTAATCTCACTACTACCACTAAATAAAAATGTCTATACTGTTCGTTGTTGACTTCATGTAAAGTTGGAAGAAGAGTTATATAACACGGCAACATCATAACTATAACACACAAAACTCTTTAATTTTTTTCAACCAGGTCAAAATAATTCGAACACATCTGACGATTGTATGTCCACTGAAATCTGTGTAGAAGCCTCGAAATGTAAAGAGATCATTCCATTGAAAGCCAAAGCTTTGCAGCAGAGCAAACTACAGAAAGACATAAAATCTATACAAAAAGTGAGAGGTGTCCGATACATATTAATTGACCATCACTTCATTAGTAACTAAACTGCTGATGCATGAAAAGATGTTTGCAAAAACAAAAGTGAAGAGAACTTGGGAACTAAAATAGAAAACATAGCTCACACACGACACAAACGTCAATATCATTATCCTCCTTTCCATTTAATAACTTGAATAGAGTGTGAGTTAATCTACTAAACACACTCTCACTTTTAATTGCAGTCATCTTTTTTTGCTCAAACCATTTAAAACATATTTGTTCACACATTCTCTTTTCATCCCCACATAGAAATGCAGGTCGAAGAATCCCCCAAGGATTTTTGTCTGCTGTAAATTAGCTGAAATAATGCCCACAAAAAACGGCAACATCACTCTCCTGTCATTTACACTGGAAACATCGGGGAGTCAAAAACGAATGGTCGAATTAGATGAGAAAGTTTTAAAAAATGTCAACCAATCCACAAGGAAGACCAAAACAAATGAACCATCTTTGAATAGTGATGAGGATCTAATGGTTCCAATGAAAGTTTCAAAAGGAAGGAAAAACCTTGAAACAAAACAGTTTCCGTCCTCCCGAAGAGTAATCAGACGCAAAAAAGTTTTCGGCACACAACATCGATTTCTTGCACAATCCAGTCGATTGTCACTAACAAATGTGTCCGCACATGACGGAAACCGCAGTTTCAGGAGTCGGTTAATTAGTCAAGCACAGTTAAGAGCGAGTGCTCGAAAAGTAGCAGCCACATGTAAATCCCGCACATTTAGTTAATCACATTACTATACTTGCTTCTCTCATTTCATCCTCTCCTCATTATATGCCTCTTTTTTCTCAATCGTAAAAATGATAGCAATGGAAACAGAGTTAGCTCGAGGCAATGGATTAACATTCACAACCCAGGCTGTAAGTAAAACCACAGAAGTCACCCCGACGACATTTAAGCCCAAAAATTTTACAATCAATACAACTACGACTACCAAAAAGCCAACTAAAGAAGAAAGAATTAAACACTTTTTCGATCGAATGACAGTAAATCTACACCAGGTTGTCACTCCCGCCACAGTTTCTGAAGAATTTAAGGCTAATGCGCCCATTGGTTGTATCCACAAAGGAGATGAGTTCCATATTGAGCCCTATTTTCTACCAGCGCAGTTTTATATTCCTCCCAGATTTGAACCGATTGTGGTCACAGAGTCTTCAGAAGACGTCGAAACTACGCCAATTCCGGTTACAACTACTACTTCAACCGCGGAGCCCGAATCTGAATGTGGATCCCAAAGAAGTTGTGTTTTCGAACATTTTTGCCATGCAAATAAGTCGGTCAATTTCCACTCTGGGTCTCGAGCTACAAAAAATGTGAGTGTTTCATTTATAGTTAGCTCATTATTTTGTAGACCAGCCGTAATTTTTCGCGTCCATTTTCTAAGTAATACAATTGTCCTTTCATCTCCTATAATTTGTATGCGTGTTTGTAGTGTGGTGAAATGAGAACGGAAGATCTCCTGCAGAGAATATGCTGCAACAATTCGGATGTGATTGATGCTAATGAAAACAAAACAGTGTCATCATGTGAAGACATGACTTTGGGAGATATTGAGGAAAACAATTTTTCATGGTTGGCTCAAGTTATCATCACAAATGCTACTAGCTTACGGACGACAGTTAGCACATGTTTAGCTGCCATTTTGAGCGAAACTGTGATTCTTACGACAGCATCTTGTGTAAGAAAGTAAGAGGTTTTCTTGTTAATTTGGCAAATCATGAAATCATGTGTTTAGATATGACAGACAACTAACATTAAATATGCTCAATTTCAGCTCTAGCGCAACAAATATGACCGTCAGGGTTGGCTGGTGGAATATCATGCGAAATGGAAGACTGGTTTCAAAGCCATTTCAAGAATTGTCGATAAGTCAAGTTATTTTGCATCCCCAGTACGATGAAACCCGGCTGTTCAATGATTTGAGCGTCATTGTAACGAATGGGACCATTTTTTTGGGGCATTCCGTTACTCCAGTCTGTGTTCCTAGACAGGATCACGTTAAGAGTAATGAAACCCAGTGTGTTCTACCTTTATTAAACACTTACGGTACAGTTATGAAATCAATGGGAATGATAAAATCGTGACCCCGTATGGTAGATGTAATACTTTTTTAATTTTTTCTTTCACTAGTGTCAGGGCCTTTATTAAGGAGGACCAATGCCAGCCTTATTCCGTCTCGCTCATGTGAGGACAAATTGTTGAGCCGAAATATTCGAAGAGGATTCACTTTGCATCCTAGCAATATGTGTGCTTCCATTGATCTCGCTTTTCACACATGCAAAAGGGTTAGTTACTGGTATCGTAGATTAGAAATTGTTACACATACAGAATGAAGTAAGTTTCCATTAAAAATGTTGTTTACACAGGATAACGATGCCATGCCGTTGATTTGTGGATCAAATCTTGTAGGCTTGTCCCAGCCTTGTGAGCCTAGATCAAAATTCAATGAAGTTTTTGCTAGTGTAACTCAGCAATTTGAATGGCTTCAGAATTTTATAGTCGCAAACAATAATACTAAAGAGGCAAAATCATAATGTGTAGTCCGTATTGCAAATTATATTGTTTAGTAGTTAGTTTTTGTAGGAATCCAAAACTGATTTGTTAAGACTAAGAGTTGTTTAGTGCAGATGCACGGTGAGTTTTTTATTAATGAACGGCTCTTCAATTTGTAGCTATACTACCATGGACTTAGTGTATTGAGTTATAGACAATAGTTCTTTGTTCAACTTTGGTCGGTTTAAAACTGTTTCATTAGTGGAACTGAAATGATCGGCAAGTTGATTGTGGTATTTGTTTACAGGAGAGGAGATGCAACGTATAGTCAAATGGTAACCATGAGTCAGGAAATAAATAAGTCCAACATTTCGATGTTTAAATCATCGCTCTTTTAGAAATTTTATTAATTTCTTCTTGTCGCGCGTTCTACGTAAGAATACTTACACATATTTATCATACAAAACATTAAATAAAGTAATACTGATAAATATACATTATTGCATACTAAATTATAAGCATTTGCACTTTGTTTGTATAAAAATTGTATTACCTTACAGTCTATAGTATATCTTGGGAAATTATTTAGTTCTTGAGAATGCATCTTTGTGAATGCGCGGCTACTACCATGTTTCCTATTCAAAATGGACACTTATATTCCGTTCACAGAAATATAGAGCAATTCCTTCTAAACGATCACAACCTGTTGAGTTCTATCATATTTGGCAAGAGTGTCAACTCAAAGTTATAGTTTGCTCTGAGAGGCTTATACATACAGAGTAAAAAAGAAATACGTTGAAAACACGTCTTCGTCAAATAAACAGTTAAACAATTAAGAAAATGAATTATCAGATAAATAATCCTGTACAATATTTAACAAGTTCGGGACTCTTATAAGAACTTAAACAAAAATGACAAACAGTGTAATATACGAAAATGCAAACACTAATACGCATACTTTTAAGACCATATAAACTATTTGGACTGCTACTGCTTCCCGATAATACATATAAATAACACTGAAATCATAACTACACCAAGAAAATTTATCAGTCAAGTGTTGATTAAAAAAGCATGGGAAACAATTAAATTTTCCAAACATTAAATGAACTGATTGTCAAATTAAAACTATATTTTCTCATTCTAGAGGAAAAGATAGCCAGTAAAAAAACAGCCAAAAATCATTATTTAACTCCTAAAATACAAAATGAGCAATTAGTACAAAGTGGAGCGCTCTTTATATGAATACTACGCTGGTGAAGGCACTCTTTTACAAAGGCGTGTTTTAAAATCTCATCTTAAATGACTTGTCATTTGATAGCACATGATAGGAACAGTTTATTCCCACTTGCTTACAAAATAGCACAGCAGGCTTTGGACAGTAGACAGCATAAACAACATAAACAGGATTTCAACTTCCATCTTACATTACGTGCACACACTAGCTACATTTTACATAAGGCACAGGAATTCGTACACATAAATAACCAGCAGTAGTCAAATGGATTTTTAATTTAGCACAAAAGTTATATAACATTAAAAACAGCCTCTTATATCATAAACTTAACAATAAACTACTGTATACAAATAAAATACACAACAGCAACTAAATAACTAAACAGGCTAGCTAAATCCTCATCTCTGACTCAGAACTAGAATAATTTTGATGATACTGAGAAGTCCTAATCATATTTTTACTATTGACTCCCACACCACCCAAAGGAGAGATAGGCGGAGATCGGTTCGCGAGCGGTGACAACGCGGGTGAAAAACTAGGCGACATGGGACCCGACGCGAAATTATTATCCTGTGAAATAGGAGATCTAGGCATCACAGGTAGTGGTGGTAATGGTCCAGGTCTACTATTCCCATTCATATTATTAGTCCCACTTCCCCCACTGTACGTTCTGGACGCCGGTGAGCCAGTATTGATGACATGTGGTCCTATCCCTGCACAAGATGACTTGTCACGTGACTGATTACTAACACTATTTCGCGAACTGATCCCACTGTAATGATTTTCAGACCCGTTGGCCGAACTATCGTCCCTGAGCCGAGCGATTTCGGAGAATACATGAGCTAACGGTTGATACTGGGGACCCCAGTCGAGCAGATAGTCCCAATTGTAGCTCCCCGTCAACTCCTCCTCACTATGTATAATAGAACTAAGAGATCCATTCATGGACGGCTGCGTGTGATGTACAGCATTTCGATGAGGTTCATGATGACCATGGTGACTACTGATCCCCTCCATATCATTCACATCCTCCGGGATTTGCGAGTAAATTAGCGTAGAAATATCTAAACCATTCCCGTCTATTACACCACTACCATCTTCCTCGAACATCATCACATGGTCCAAAGAATCAGGTGCTCCAGATGGAGTCCACTCCCCATGACTAATTGTTGTATTACTACTATTATTATTATTGTTCTTTGCAGACTGTTGCAAAATATCTTCACTCAGTTTGGGCCGAATACCCAGTCTTGCCAAGTATTCTTGAGTATTTTTCGCAGAGCTTTGAGACAAGTTGTCATCATCACCGTGAATTCCAGAGTCGGGAATCCCGATGCTATCCCTCAGCTTTTGTTGAGCTAACGACCGTTCATTTATCATTCGGATTTCCTCATCTTCCCCTTCTTCCCCATCCTCGGCAGAGCCACGACCAGAGGAGGCTGAATGACTTTTATCAGATAGTTCAGATCCCATATTATTGACTCTACGGCGATCACCCACAACACCTTGCAAATCTGCCAAATCGCTGTACTGAGGGCTGTAAATACTCGTCGGTCTTGAATTCCCAGCCAACATGGTGGATTGATGGGCATAATCGAGTGCATCAAAGCCCACATTATTGTAAGATTCAGATTTACCATTCTTGGACTGCTTCTTGTGACGCAAATGAAGAACTACAAACACGGTGCAACACAAAAATAACAATAATAGAGAGATGACTAACAGTCCCACAACCCAATCAGCCACATTTGAACTTGAAGCTATTTCCAATTCCTCAGAGGGTGCTCCGATCCACATGTCAACCACAACGGAGGTTCTTTCAGACCCTTCACGACCAGAACTTGCTTCGACCACCACACTACTAGCATTAAAAACTGAGCTCAATGGTTGAGACAAACTGATTGCACCATTAGAATGATTCACTCGAAAAAAATTATGTTGAGCTTCTTTGAGGTCGTAGAACACAAGTCCGTCTGCTCCTTTATCTTGATCGATGGCTTCAACATGGCCAATCACATGCCCTGGTGCAGCATTACTTGGGATCACAAATTGGTAATTTCTGCTCGTAAATTGTGGAGGGAATTCATCCTTGGATTCAATGTGTACTTCAACTTTAACAGTACTAAAGTAGCCACCAATATCATTTGCTCGCAAAATGAAGTAGTACTGATTTTTCATTTCGTAGTCAAATACAGTAGATGTTGTAACCACTCCAGTGGTTGAATCGATATGGAATTTGTCTTTCCCATCTCCTTCTAAGATGGAATAATTCAGTTTCCCAAATGCTCCGTTGTCCAAGTCTACAGCAGCAGCAGTGAAGACGGTGGATCCCACGGGTTCATTCTCGCCAATGAACTCAACATACAAAGCCAATGGGAACGTTGGTTGATTGTCATTTTCATCCTTTAATTTCATATGCACAGCTGCGAGACTCCATGTTTTTTCCATGGCGGTGCTATCTTGAGCTCGCACAACGAACCGGTATTCTGGCTTCATTTCGTAGTCCAAAGACCGTTTCAAAATCAATCCACCAGTATGGGGATGTACATCTAGAACAGTCAAGTCATCACCAGATACAATATCGTACACAATGGATTTGGATGGTTCGATTGTCTCCAGGCGACCGATACTTGTTCCAATCGAGTCAGTTTCACTCACAGAAAATAAATATTCCGTCTGCAAACAAATATATATCATATTTCGTTAATTGGTATCATTCATTGAACACATAACATAATGGAATACAGGTAAAAACAAAGCCAAAGTTATACCTTAGAAAAATGTGAATGACGACCATCCCCAAATACAGGAGTCACATTGATTTTCACATCGGCTTTAGAGCTACATTGAGTCGCACCTACACAACTGACAGCCACGTTCAAATCGAAAGTAGATGGCGTCGAGTCATCTAAAGGTTTAGCCAAAAATATTTTTCCACTATGTCTATAAACGAAAAACAGATTATCAATTATCAGTATGTTTCTTCGCCATCCATAAATAATAATCACTATAACAACATAAACTTACGTGGTGATTGCAAAGTTATGATTTTCATTGCCAGACAAAATCTTAAAATGTGGATGGAAATTATTGGTGAACTTTTTGCGATTATTCATACTGAGCTGCAAAATTCCAGTGCCAATACTAGTATCTTCTCTCATGATAGCGCTAAAACAAAATAACAAGCTCATATAATGATGGTCACGAAAATAAGAAGAAAAAACCACCCTCCTCATTACATATTACTACATACAAACAAATAGTATGCCACTTACGTATACTTGCTATTAGAAAACTTTAGAGTATCCGACTCCAATGGTCTAATTTCAATCCACAGGGTAGCCTGAGAAGATCGTGCAGGAGTACCACTGTCAGTAGCAACAACAATCATCTGGACAAATGGTTTCCCACCAATTCTATGGGAAAAGCTTCCATTCGTATACACGACTCCAGTGTTCTGGTCGATCCAAAACCTGCGGGTAACTCTGGACGATTTCCTTACTCCCTTTGGGCTATGTAATGAGTACTTGATTAATGCATTCCGACCAGTATCTTTGTCTGTGGCATTCACTTGCGCAACTTTGGAGCCTGCTTCTGTATCATCTGTAAACGAACATTATATCTTTTAGAAATACACGAGCACATTATCAGCACATGCAACGTAAGATAAAACTGCATGGCTAGGTTTCTTATTACGTGATTAATTAACACACGAAAACGTCGAGAGAAACAGATAAAATATGTGTGTTTTTTTTCGCAAGTGCGGGACTATTCTTCAACTTGCGCACATTATGTACAACAACAATACAAAACAAGTGCATCCTGTGAGGGTAAGGCCCCATAACTCATTGTGAACCAAAAAGTGCATGTGAATTACAACGTGAATTACACATGCAGTCCCGTAGTGATACTACATTTACATATGATGCAGCTAGTTTCATACAACAGATTCACTATATGAGCAGGGAAAAAACCATATCTTCTGTTTAGTAGTAATGATGTGTGCGCGAGTTGTTTAGAGAGCTCGTAATTCTTTTTGCATCTGTCATCTAACATGGTTTTTGCTCCCAAGAAGAAGCTCTTTTAAATACTGACTTGAAATGTTCATGCTCATCATCATCAGGTTTGATGAATGAGCCCTACGAAATTGCACTATGGTGGATCAAGTCATGCCATCATCTTATTCCACCCAGCTTACACAAAGGGCATCTTTTACACATTATAATGGAAACACGGACTCACAACAGAATGACAAGTTCACATTCTCTAGCAAGAATTAATCTCCCTTTCCACCAGTTTTTTCCTTCAGTATACAAGACTTTGCTTGACTTCTTTAACTTTTTTGGTGTCGCTACAAAAACAGTGTAATAAAAAGTAACAAAAATACGAAAACCAAACGCGTACCAAAAATGGTGACATGATAGACATCCTCTGAAAACTTGGGAGAGTGGTCATTGGCATCTAGTACATTCACAGTCAGTGTTGTATGGGCAGTATTCACAGAATCGGACACTTGGATTTGCACAACGTGTAGTTTATCCTTCTCATAGTCCAGTGCTTTAGCAAGGGTCACTTGTCCACTGTATTTCCCAATGTAGAACATGAGGTTCGGATTCCCTTCTGGTCCAAATTCATACTCCAGACTAGGGTTCGTGTCCACATCATTGGCTACCACTGTAGTAATGATTGTCCCAACCGGTACACTTTCAACAATGTTGATCACAGAGTGTGGAGGGAATACGGGGCTGTTCATAATCATAATTCATTATTACAACTCCAATATATAAATTATAGAAATAAGAGCATGGCAGTACACTAACTGGTAGTATGTGCTTTCCTTACCTTTGATCTTGAATATCGATAACATTCACATTGAGAAAGCAAGTGCCCGTCATTTGAGGAGAACCCTCATCCGTGGCAATAATAGTGAGCATGTACTTGTCTTGAATTTCCCGGTCCAGAACAATGTTAGTTTTCACGATCCCCGAGAATGGAGGTTCAATCACAAAAGCATTGTCATGATTCCCATCCACAATATGATATATGATATTTGCGTTGGCTCCTTCGTCAATATCAATGGCGGTGACCTGAGGAGAGCATGAAAAATATAATTGTCAGCAAATTCGTCATGCACTGTTCACACAAGTGTACACAATGGTGTTACATGCACGACACATGTACACTCTGTGCTCACACAATTCAATTCAATATGGCTTCGTCACAGGTTTCCTTATGCACAAGATTTATACATTTTATCATTCGTTCACTCACTCACATCCAAAGATGAAGTCCATATGCATACAAGTAAGTACTAACTTACATGTGTAACGAGAAGGATGACACAATACAAAAGATTAAACTTGGCTCACCTGAGTAACAAATGTCCCTTTGCTATTTCCTTCCCAAACGGATGACATGTACGAGTTTTGAGTGAATCGTGGAATATTGTCGTTCTCATCTTTAAGAACGATTTGAACCACAGAGTGAGCATAGAGTGGGATGGACCCATCTGTTACAGCAGACACAACTAGACTAAACTTTGATTGACGTTCCCTATCCAATTTTTTACTATCGTTCACACGAATCCATCCAGTATTGAGATTGATTTCGAAAATTTCCTCCTCATTTCCGCCGACAATGTTGTACTGGACGCGTTGTCGTCTACCGTCATTCCTCAGTGCCGTCACCTAAAGAATTATAGCAAGATGATACATAAAACAATGGACTCAAAACTGGCGTTACATTTGGAGTAAGTCATGCAAGCCACGTCTCTACGTCGGTACACATAAGGATGATAAAAGATCTAGAATTACTATTTTCCTTGGAAAATTAGAAAAAAAGTAAACTTTAATGGGAAAGATGACAACATGAGCAAGATAAACACTTGAGACTTGAACAAAATGTACCAGCCCCTTTGTCAATAATGAATAAAGCTTGTTTCTTCCTTTCCCAAATTTTTACCTTATCTAACCAACTCCAGTCTACATATACGGTAAGTTGATGACGCATGAAAACCAAGCTTTTTAGTTAAGTAAAGAGAGAGGAAAAATGGATGCTTGATTAATCACCTGGACTATTTTAGTTCCTGAGGGCGAGTTTTCCCAGATTTCCTCCTTGTATTCAGATTCTTGGAATCTAAGTCGATTCGAGAGAGGCACATCTCCCACTTGGACGACAACAAGGGCGGTGGAATTCAGGGATGGGACTCCACCATCCTTTGCAACTACCTTGAGCTGGAAGATTCTTCCTTTTTCCTCAGACAGATTTATCATTGGTGTAATTTGGCCCGTTTGTGGTTGAATACGGAATTTCCTCTCCGGGTCTTCGATACTAGAGACCACAGTAATTGATTATTGAGGATTTTCCATTATGGTCTTAGTTTACTAAATCACTCACTACCCCTATCAACATTACAAAAAATAAATAGTGGTCCTAATCTAGCTACCAAACAACAAATGATGAATCATATCATACCATGGCAACTGATTGCACTCAAAACTCCTTCACTCACATTAAAATGTATTACAGATAATACAAGTAGAAAAGTGATGTGAGTATCAGCCTACTATACACTAATGGAATCCTACGAGCCTCACATACTTTCTTCTACCGGTGCACAGAAATACATCCAAAATTTACCTACCATTACAGGAGCATCTCCAAAACTTCCCATCCATACATACGGCCACACGAACAAAGAGTGAATGCAACCAGATAACGAAGATGAAACAACAAGTTGGAATGAAACATGTGCTGTGCATATCTATCCATCCAACTAACTTGCCATCATCTATAGCTCTAATAATAATAATAATACGCTTTTAAAAGCATTCTTTTTCTTCCCTGTTAGTCACGACGACTGACTTGGCTGCCTATTTTGTTTGTTGCCAAGAGTAACTGTAGCTCATCATCAGTCCATCGCGTCTATTCATAAGTTTAATGGACTCTCTGGGCTCTCACCTGCCTAACTAATGTTATTACACGGGTAACTACTACTGCAACAAGAACTAACTAACTGACTATGCTCATTCACAGCACATATGCAATCATAATGGGAAGGTAAATCCATGTTCCTCCAGTATGCTTCATCCATTAGTAAATTCATTTTCTTTCTCACCTGAATGTGATGTCTGCGTTGACTCCTTCATCAGGATCCGTTGCTTCCAGCTGAATAATTTTTTGCCCTGGCTTTGTGTACGCTGGAATTTGGACGACAACTGGATTCTCTTTGAATTCCGGCCTAGTTCGACAAGAACCATATATATTAATATAATATAAGAAATAGATTGTGCACTCAAATATACAATCCTCGTTGCTTTTAGCGCTGCATTTTAGATTCTTATATTAGTTCCATTTTCCATTATCACGAGGACTTTTAGTAAAGAAAAAAACTACTATACTATCTAAAATTAATTAAACTAACTACATATGGTAACATTGCGCACATTCAAATATTGCATAGAATGTTGAAAGAAAGATTAACAACTTTATTTTAAGATGGAAATGGTACGTGTACTTCCTGTACCAAGTCAAGTGACACTACAGACATGAAATTGGCCACTACAAAGAAAATTTCCAGGAACTCAAAGAAATGCCTTACCGATTGTCATTGTAGTCCGTCACACTCAAATGGATGAGGGCCGTTGAAGAGCGTGAATCATAAAGACCTCCATCAGTAGCTGCTACTTCGAACATGTAATCTCGTATCTTTTCACGATCAAGGGTTCTACGCACATCAAATTATAGTTACATGAGCATTTTTCTCCTTCCTCATTCATTCTTTGTGGTTCTCTCTGTGTATCTTTCAATTTTCAACGTGTGGTGCCCATGGCCATTTGTAGTCAAAAGAATTCGACTACGGTACCACACTGTGTACTAAACGTATCCTCTAGTGCTTATTCTAGAATATTAGCAACCATCCACAAGCAAATGTCGTTAGTTAGTTAGTATGAAACCGGCTAAAGCCGTTCGCCGTCATTACTACAGCTACAAGCCCACTAAACCACCATTCGCATCATCATATATAGCAGTAATGCAGATTGTCCACCTTGTGGAACTTTAATAAAAACGAACTGCACAAATAATATCATTTTTCTTATTCCAAACGCACAGATTGCATCTATGTGTGTACAGTCTCCAATACGCAGCAAGTACGGTTATATACAGTTGACGAGTTGGCATTCATCATGTGAGATGGGGTTGGGGCCATACTAACTAAGCTAACTAACCAAATACTATATACACTAATACACTACGGGCATCAATAATAATAATGGTAGTAACAATGTAATAACATGAACTCCTTGCTTACTCTGCAGTTACAATGGCCCCTGTCGTGTTGTCAATTGTGAAGTGCCAATGACTCTCGTTATTCAGTGAATATTTTATTTCCGAGTTGATTCCTTTGTCGGCATCCCTGGCCTCCACTATGAGCACTGTAGTTCCTACTGGAACATTTTCCGGAATCGTCACAGAGTACAAAGGCTGGTGAAAGTTGACACCCACTGATGACGAGTTCTTTGGAGCATAGGTGCTGTACTCGACTTGAAACTGTGTATTTGCCAAACAATAAAGTTATGCAATCAGTCACACATAGCAAATGAAAAAAACCTACATTACCATTACATATACATACACTACTCCCACTGCTACTAACTAACTACGACGCACGCACCGAGACAATCTACTATTTATTGTTCTTCTACCCATATATATATTCTTAATTTTTATGGATCCCATAATTTCACGCTTTTTCTGTCCCCATTACTTATACGATGTGCCCAAATTGAAAAAAAACTTTCTTTATTAGACGCACGTTATCAGCAGTCGTCCGCAGTCCAAAAGATAACGTGCAAAACCGCTTGTACTTTATTGCACACATGTGAAGTTGACCTGAGATAATTCAGTCTCATCAGGGCGACCCGACAACATGTTTCCATAAAAGGAGGCCTACATTGGGGTTTCTTATTATATTTTCCCCTCATACTAACTAACTATAAACGCACAGATAAAAATGTCATCCAAAGACACTACAAGATTCATGATCCTAAGATGAGCTATGTGGTCATTACACGATTTACTTTATGGGGACTATAATAATAAAGCCAGTTTTGATATCCATTATGAATACAACACCTCGTCTAATCTACTACTGCTATAGACTCGTATTCCAATCAAGGATTTTGAAGTATGATAATAATCCATTCATTACTATTATCATTGCTAAATTAACTTCCCTTTCCTTCTAGCAATAAAGAGATAATCATACAAAATCACAAATATACTTTTCAATAAAAAAACCATGCACTAGATACTATATCAAACTAACAAAACTATTTAAACTATCTCACTTTTAGGAATTTGTAAAAACACACACTCACGTTTAACTTTTTAGGTGGCTGCCATACAGGTGAGTTGTCATTTTGATCTATGATCCGAACAGTGACATTGCACCAAGTCCTCTGTAGGGGGAACCCCTGGTCTTGTGCCGTGATCAGAAGCGTGTACTCAGCTGTCCTCTCACGATCTAAAGGTCGACTGGTAAGCTTCCCACTGTGCAGTTCAACTGTGAACATGTTGTCCACGTTCCCAGCCGAGATGCTAAATGTGACTTGTCCATTACGACCCTCATCTGCGTCCACGGCAGTGAATGTATGGATCGTCCCTAGCTCACTGTTCTCAGGGACAAGCAAGTCCGTGCATGAGTCCATGAAGTCGGGTGCATTGTCATTCACATCCACAATCTGGAAAAATAAATATTTATACAAATCCATTGTTGATTATCATGTGTATATTACATGCATAGCATACAATATTATCAACTACAACGAAAGTGGCATTGTCAATTGATCGTTCTATGTTGTTGTTGTTGCATGTATAAAGGCTTTTTGCACCCATCTTGGAATCTTAAACAAGCTAGATAACATGCAAACAAGAGACGTCAGTGTCATCTGATTTGGGCTAGCATAGTTTTGAAGCTTACCTTAATACTGATGACAGTCGTATCACAAAGAGACGAATAGGTTCCATCGTAGGCATAAACTGCCAACAGGTACTCACTCTGATCCTCCCTATCAATCAGTGAGAGCACGGATATTGACCCTGTTGATGGATTTATTGTGAACTTGCCATCAGCCATTCCCTCGGGGATTACGTACACAACCGTATCATTAGAGCCTGTATGCAAACATGAAAAGAATACATGGTTTAGTTCATCTTATGTAAGTAGTAGTCACCAAAAACTGGTTCACCAGAACAAAATTACTGACTACAAATACTGTAGTAGTAAACTCTGGTGATGAAAGTAAAAAAAGGTGAAAACTTATACTCTGTACGGACGTTCAGAGATCACAAGTTCGAAACTCATTGAATCCAATGCACGCACATATTTATTTACAGTAAGTTTGTTTTAGTTACTAACTAGTTGAGACTGTCATGTCAAGTTATAAGGCTAACTAACTAGTGACTATAGCAACCATTAGCATGCAACATAGATTAATGAAAGATTTTCTGTTATAACTTTATAAGGATAAATGAGCATCCGCAAACAACTGACACCACCGACCACAACTTGTGGCTTGGCGAGCCACATGACCATTTTATAAGGTTGATATGCAGGCAGACAATACTTTTAGAAATTAATAGATGTGTGAAAGATATACGAGATCTAGCACAGTTGAATTCTTTGATTTCTAAGCAAGTGGTCAAAGTGACTTACGAAATTATATCGTACTGAGATCAGTCCGTAAATATTTTGAACTGTATAAAGTTGGTATACAGATATCTCAGAATTATTACGAAGCCGAAGGCGGAGTCTTAGAATTACTAGAAACGGGAGCGCCCTATGCTCCACATGTTAAAGCTAAAATCACCTGAAAACGCAAGTTGGAATTTCTGTTAACACACTCTGTTTGGAACGGGGTAAAAGTTGTGTGCGCAGTTTTCAGACAGGTTTTAGAATAACCCC
>Ga0210040_10001191_pt1 | contig 40050 bp, 35 predicted proteins | sample CryGeyCG12114_NA_FD_185462 | JGI IMG/M metagenome (GOLD analysis project Ga0210040, IMG submission 185462) | Groundwater microbial communities from aquifer - Crystal Geyser CG19_WC_8/21/14_NA (SPAdes) (version 2) | ecosystem: Environmental > Aquatic > Deep subsurface > Groundwater | place: USA... | reverse complement strand
AGTGGCGCGTGGAGACGACCGAGCTGGAGGACTACATCCAGCGCATGTACTCCCAGACCCGCGCCCTCGTCGAGCGCGGCGGCCTCGAGGAGCCCGAGGACGCGGCCCGACGGGTCGGACCCGAGGGACCCGCCGAGCGCTGACCCGCCCCCGCGCCAGCGCTCCGCCCGAGCGCGCTCAGGCGCTGCGGACGACGAGGACGGCCGCGAGGGGGACGGCGCGCACCTCCAGCACGGCACCGGGTCGTCGCGCCTCGCCCGTCGGGTGCAGCGCGAGGTCGACGTGGTCGCCCGCGACGCGGTCGAGGGTCCCCGCCAGCTCGGCTCCCGGGACCGCGAGGCGCACCGGCGCGCGGTCGCGCACGAGGGCGCGCAGCGCCGAGCGGAGCGTCAGCCGGCGCAGCACCTCCCCCGCCGGCGGCGCGACGCGCCGCGGCAGCCCGGCGACCGAGGCCACCGCGGCCAGCGGGACGAGGGCCTGGCCCCGCGCACCCGAGAGCACCACCCACTCGGGACCGACGTCCTCGACGCGCCCGGCGACGACCTCACCGCCGTGCAGGTGGACGGCGACCTCGCCACCCCCGGTGGCGCGCAGGCGGTCGGGCAGCCAGACGTCCGCCTGCTCGGCCCGCGTGCGGTCCGCCACCTCGGCGCGCAGGTCGACTCCCGCCGCCTCGTCGAGCTGGGCCTCGAGGTCTGCGAAGAGCCGGTCCCAGCGCACGGCGGCACGGTACTCGCCCGGAGGACCATCGAGCACTGACGGGTGGTCATCAACAGCAAACGACGTCAAACGATGGCACTCGACGGCAACGGCGGCTAGAACTGCCTCAGCAGCCGTGACGCCACGCCCCGGGGCGTGCCGACCGAGGAGACGCCGTGCCCGCTACCGCCCTTCCGCAGGTCCCCGCTCGCCGCCCCCTCCCCGACGGCGGGCCGCGTGGTGGGCCCGTGCCCGCAGCCGCGCGGCCGACGTCGGCGGGTGCGGGGCGCGCCCGAGCCCTGGGCGTCCTGCTCGGGGCCTCGGCCCTGGGCGCGGCCGGAGCCGGCGCCCTGGCGGCGGGCGCGGCCGGCCTCGCCGTCGCGGCCTCGCCCGCCACCACGGCGGAGGACCTGCTCGTGGCCCTCGCCGCCGGGACCGGTGGGGCGCTCGCGGCCACGTGGGCGCTCGCGGCCGCCCTGGTGGCGCTCGCACGGCTGGCCCCGAGCACCGCGGGCGCGGCCGTGCTGTCGCGGACGGCCCAGCGGCTGCTGCCCGCCGTCCTGCGGGGGCTCCTCGTGGTGGCGCTCGGGGCCGGGCCCGTGGCGGCGGCCGGCCCGGCCCTGGCGGCGACGTCCACCACCCCCGCCGTCGTCGCGCTCGGCGGGCCGGAGGTCCTCGCAGCCACCACGTCGGTGCCCACGACCTCCTCCACCCAGGCGCCGCCCCAGGACTCCCGGACTGCCCAGGCCCCCCAGGTCCCCGATGCCTCCCGGGCCTCCGACGCCTCCGACGCTTCTGAGGGGGTCCCGGACGTCACCTGGCGCGCCTCTCCACCTCCCCGCCCGACGAGCGCGGACGTCGACGCCGCGGGCGCGCTGGTCGTGCCGCAGCCGCGGGTCGAGGGCACCGGGAGCGAGCGCCCGGGCGAGGTCGTGGTCGTCCGCGGCGACACCCTCTGGGACATCGCCCGCCGCTGGCTGCCCGCCGGCGCGGACGACGCCGAGGTCGCTGCCGCCTGGCCGGCGTGGCACGAGGCCAACCGGGCCGTCCTGGGGGACGACCCGGACCTCCTCCTGCCCGGGCAGCGGCTCGTGCCCCCCACCGCGGCGGCGGCGGCCGCCGGAGACCCCTCGTGAGCGCGCCGGCCGGGGCTCCCACCGCCCCTCCCCGTCCGCGCCGCGCCCGTCCGACGAGCTGCGGCGACGGCGCTCCGACCAGCGCTCCGACGTCGTCCCCGGCCCCCGCGGCCGCGCCGCGCGCTCGCCTCGCGCCCGTCCCCCGCACCGAGCCCGCACCGCTGACGGGCGCCGGCTGGCCCGGTCTCGTCGAGGCGCCGCACCCGGCCGGCCAGCAGGTGCTCGTCCTGAGCTCCCCGCGCTCCGTGCGCCACGGCGTCGGCGACGTGGACCCGGCCGTCGCCCCGCGCGCCAGCGGGGACGACGAGCTCTCCGACCCGACGGCCACGTGCGCGGCCCTCGCCGGCGCCGTGGTGGAGGTCCTGTCCGGCCACCGCCCGGCGGCCCAGCTGGTGCGCTGGACCACGCTCGAGGTGCACGAGGGCCTCGTCCGCCGCGCAGCCCTCGCGGCGCGCCTGCGCCGGCCGCGGGCGGGCAGCCGCGGCCCCGCCCGGGCCGGGCGCCCCGCCGTCGTCCGGCGCGTGCGGGTCTGCCGTCCCGCGGAGGGGGTGGTCGAGGCGTCGGCCGTCGTCGTCGACGGCGAGCGGGTGCGCGCCGTGGCGATGCGCCTGGAGGGCTGGGACCGGCGCTGGCGGGCCACCGCGGTCGAGGTCGGGTGAGCCGGACGCGCGCGCAGGGCCGGACGCAGCGAGGCACCGGGACCTGTGCGGTCCCGGTGCCTCGCTGCGTCGCCTCAGCCCTGGCGGCGGGTCCCCCGGCGCTGCGCGCGGTTGCCGTCGCCCGAGACGAGGGTCCCGTCGGCGTTCTCGATCTTCTGCTCCACGCCGTCCTCGGTGTCCACCGAGCCGGCGCTGTAGGCCAGCCGCTGCGGCGTCTGCGGCGTGTCGAGCCCCTTGGCCCTCAGCTGCGGTGCTGCCGCCGCGATGCCGGCGCCCAGGGCGCCGGTCGGCGCCGCGGCCGCCGGGGCCGGGGGCGCCACCTGGACGTCGAGGTTGAAGAGGTAGCCGACGGACTCCTCCTTGATGGCGTCCATCATCGCGGTGAACAGCAGGTACCCCTCCCGCTGGTACTCCACGAGCGGGTCGCGCTGGGCCATGGACCGCAGCGAGATGCCCTCCTGGAGGTAGTCCATCTCGTACAGGTGCTCGCGCCACTTGCGGTCGAGCACGGACAGGACGACGCGGCGCTCGAGCTGGCGGGTCGCGGCCTCGCCCAGCTGCTCCTCGCGGCGCTCGTAGGCCAGCCGCACGTCGCTGAGGATCTCCTCCTGGAGGAGCTCGCGCGTGATCTGGTTCCGGCCGCCGGCCTCCTCCTCGAGGTCGGCCACCGACAGGCTGATCGGGTACAGGGTCCCCAGCGCGGTCACGAGCTGCTCGAGGTCCCAGTCCTCGGCGAAGCCGTCGGCCGTGGCGGCCGCGATGTAGCCGGTGACGACGTCCTCGACGAAGTGGGCCACCTGCTCCTGCAGGTCCTCGCCCTCCAGCACGCGGCGGCGCTCGTCGTAGATGACCTGGCGCTGGCGGTTGAGGACGTCGTCGTACTTCAGGACGTTCTTGCGGATCTCGAAGTTGCGGGACTCCACCTGGCCCTGCGCGCTCTGGATGGCCCGGCTGACGACCTTGGACTCCAGCGGCACGTCGTCGGGGAACCCGGTGCGCGACATGAGCGACTCGGCGGCGCCGGAGTTGAACAGGCGCATCAGGTCGTCGCGCAGGGAGAGGTAGAAGCGCGACTCCCCCGGGTCGCCCTGGCGGCCCGAGCGACCGCGGAGCTGGTTGTCGATGCGGCGGGACTCGTGCCGCTCGGTGCCGAGCACGTACAGCCCGCCGAGCTCGACGACCTCGTCGTGGCCCGTCTTGACGGCCGCCTCGGCCTCGGCGAGCACCTGCGGCCACAGGGCCTCGTACTCCTCGGGCTTCTCGGCCGGGTCGAGGCCCTGCTCGTGCATGCGGCTGACGGCGAGGAACTCGGCGTTGCCGCCGAGCATGATGTCGGTGCCGCGGCCGGCCATGTTGGTGGCGACCGTCACGGCGCCCCGGCGGCCGGCCATCGCCACGATGGCCGCCTCCCGGGCGTGCTGCTTGGCGTTGAGCACCTCGTGCCGGACGCCGCGCTTGGCCAGCTGGGTGCTCAGCCGCTCGCTCTTGCTCACGCTGGTCGTCCCCACGAGGACCGGCTGGCCGGCCTCGTGGCGCTCGGCGATGTCCTCGACCACGGCGTCGAGCTTGGCCTCCTCGGTCTTGAAGACGAGGTCGCTCCTGTCGATGCGCTGCATCCCGCGGTTCGTGGGGATGGGGATGACGCCGAGGGAGTACGTGCCCTGGAACTCGGCCGCCTCGGTGGTGGCGGTGCCCGTCATCCCGGCGAGCTTGTCGTACATGCGGAAGTAGTTCTGCAGGGTGATCGTGGCCAGCGTCTGGTTCTCCGCCTTGACCTCGACGCCCTCCTTGGCCTCGATGGCCTGGTGCATGCCCTCGTTGTAGCGGCGGCCCGACAGGATGCGCCCGGTGTGCTCGTCGACGATGAGGACCTCGCCGTCGGTGACGACGTAGTCCTTGTCGCGGCGGAACAGCTCCTTCGCCTTGATCGCGTTGTTGAGGTACCCGACGTAGGGCGTGTTGACCGAGTCGTAGAGGTTGTCGATGCCGAAGCGGTCCTCGATCTTCTCGATGCCGCTCTCGAGCACCCCGACGGTGCGCTTCTTCTCGTCGACCTCGTAGTCGTCGTCGAGCCGCAGGCCCTTGGCCACGCGCGCGAACTCCGCGTACCAGCGCGTCGCGTCGCCCTGCGCCGGCCCCGAGATGATGAGTGGGGTGCGCGCCTCGTCGATGAGGATGGAGTCCACCTCGTCGACGACGGCGAAGGCGTGGCCGCGCTGGACCATCTCGCTCGTCTGCCACGCCATGTTGTCGCGCAGGTAGTCGAAGCCGAACTGCGTGTTCGTGCCGTAGGTGATGTCGAGCGCGTACTGCTCGCGCCGCTGCTCCGGCCGCATGCCGTCGGTGATGCAGCCCGAGCTGACGCCGAGGAAGCGGAAGACGCGCCCCATCAGCTCGCTCTGGTAGGACGCCAGGAAGTCGTTCACCGTGATGACGTGGACGCCCTTGCCCGTGAGGGCGTTGAGGTACGCCGGCAGCGTGGCGACGAGCGTCTTGCCCTCGCCCGTCTTCATCTCGGCGATGTTGCCCAGGTGCAGCGCGGCGCCGCCCATGACCTGGACGTCGAAGTGGCGCTGGCCGAGGCTGCGGCGGGAGGCCTCGCGGCAGTTGGCGAAGGCCTCCGGCAGCAGGTGGTCCAGGGACTCGCCGCCGGCGACGCGCTCGCGGAAGCGGTCGGTCTCCTCGCGCATCTCCGCGTCGGACATCTTCTCGAAGTCCTCCTCGAGGGCGTTGACCTGGTCGGCCAGGCCCTGCAGCCGCCGGAGCGCACGGCCCTCGCCCGCCCTCAGCAGCTTCTCGAGCATCCCCACGTCGCGCGCTCCCTCGTCGTCCGCGCGCGCGGCGGCCCGGTCGGGCTCCCGCGGCGCTGGTCAGGTCGGCCGTCATGCTACGCACGCGGCGCGACCGACCGGAGCGCCCCGGAGGCTCGTCGGGTGATGTCCGCCGGGTGGGCGCGGTGCGGCGTCAGCCGGCGACGAGGTCCTGCTGGTCGGGGTGGCGCTCGAGGTAGGAGGCCACGTAGGCGCAGTCCGGGCGCAGCCGCAGCCCCCGCGCGCGCAGCTCGTCGAGCACCTCGCCGACGAGGCGCCCGGCCAGCCCCTCGCCCTGCCGGTCCTCGCGCGTGATGGTGTGGGTGAGCGCCAGCACGCCCTCGCCCGCGGGCTCGAACGCCATCACCACCACCTCCTCGTCGCCGTCCAGCAGGACGTAGCAGTCCTCGCGCCGGTCCACGGTCGTCTGCGCTGCCATGCCGCCACCCTGCCCCGACCCGGACGCGCCCGCCTCCCCCGCCACGGGAACCCCGTTGCCCGGCGGCCCACGTCGCGGCAGGGTCCACGGGGTGACCTCCCCGAGCCCCCGTGCGCTGCCCGACCGCCCGCCCGAGCTCGCGGCGGGGGACGGCGTCCGCCTGCGGGCGTACCGCGAGGACGACGTCGACGCCGTGCTCGCCATGGCCTCGGAGGAGACCTTCGCCCGCTGGACGACCGTGCCGCTCCCCTACCAGCACGCCGACGCGGAGCGCTTCGTCCGCGAGGTGGTCCCCGCGGGCTAGGCCGCCGGCGACGTCCTGACGTGGGCGCTGGAGGCGGGCGGCGAGCACGCCGGGAACGTGGCGCTGCGGACCACCGGGACCCCGGGCGTGCTGTCCGCGGGCTTCGGCCTCGACGCGCGGCACCGCGGTCGCGGGGTGCTCTCGGCGTCCCTGCGCACCCTGCTGCCGTGGGCGGCCGAGCACGGGTGCGAGGCGGTGCGCTGGAGCGCCCACGTCGGGAACTGGGCGAGCCGGCGCGTCGCGTGGGCGACCGGCTTCCGGGTGGAGGGCACCGTCCGCCGGGCGGAGGTCCAGCGGGGCGAGCTGCGCGACTGCTGGGTGGGCACGTGGTGCGCCGGGGACCCCACCGGCCCCGCCACGACGTGGCTGGACGTCCCCCGGGTCGACCTCGGGGACGTCGTCCTGCGCCCGTGGGACGACCGGGACGCGCCGCGGGTGGTGGAGGCGTGCACCGACCCCCTGACCCGGCGGTGGCTGCCCCAGCTGCCGACCCCCTACGGGCCGGAGCAGGCAGCCGCGTTCGTCGACGACATGCGGCTGGGCGCCGCCGAGGGACGCACCGTCGGCTGGTGCGCGGCGGACGCCCGCACCGACCTCGCGCTGGCCTCGGTGACCCTCTTCGGTCTCGGTCAGGGCTTCCGCCCCGCCGAGCTGGGCTGGTGGGCGCACCCGGACGCCCGGGGGCGCGGCGTCGTCACCGCGGGCGCCCGGGCCGCCGCGCGCCACGCCCTGCTGCCGGCGGACGTCGGCGGCCTCGGCCTGCCCGCGGTGCTCGTGCGCGCCGAGCCCGGCAACGGCCCCAGCCGCGCCGTCGCGCAGCGCGCGGGGTTCGCCGGCGCCGGCTGGGACCTCGCGCCGGGTTCGCAGGAGGGGCGACCGGACCTGCTGGACCGCTTCGTCCTGCGCGCCCAGGACCTTCGCGCGGCTGACCCGGCGCGCGACTGACCTGGCGCGCGCCTGACCCGCTGCGGTCCCGACCTGCCGCGGGCCTGACGTCGCCGGCCCGGCTGCCGCCGGTCGACCCCCGCGTCCGCTCCGGGGAGTCGCCGCCGCCGCGCTCAGCCGCGCGCGAGCTCCTCGGCGAGGCGCGGGGCGAGGTCGCCGCGCCCCGCGACGGCGACGTCGCCCAGCCCCAGCCAGCCGGCCAGGGAGCGCAGCTCGGCCGCCAGCTCGGAGGCGGCGTGCTCCGGCGCGTGCGGCTCGGCCCACGCGGCCTGCACGCGCAGGAGCCCCGCCGACCGGTCGGCCTTGAGGTCCACCCGCGCGACGAGCTCGCCGTCCAGGAGCAGGGGCAGCACGTAGTAGCCGTGCACCCGCTGGGCGGCGGGCACGTAGATCTCCAGGCGCACGCGGACGCCGAAGAGCGCCTCGGTGCGCGAGCGCTCGAAGACCAGGGAGTCGAAAGGGGACAGCAGGGCCCGTCCGGCCACCCGCCGCGGGAAGGCCGCGTCGCGGTGCAGCAGCGCCGGCCGGGCCCACCCGCGGACGGCGACGGGGGCGAGCACGCCCTGCTCGACGAGCTCGTCGACGGCGCGCCGGCTCTGCGCAGGGCGCAGGCGGAAGTAGTCGCGCAGGTGCGCCTCGGTGGCGACGCCGAGGCTGCGCCCCGCGATCGCGACGAGCTCGCGCACGGCGTCGACCTCGGGCAGGTCGGGGGCGGCGGCGACCTCCGCGGGCAGCACCCGCGCGGGCAGGTCGTAGCGGCGCTCGAACTGCGGCGTCCGCCCGGCAGCCGTGAGCTCACCGGACCAGAAGAGCTGCTCTGCAGCGGCTTTGACGTCCCGAGCGGGACCGGTGAGGACGGCGTCGGTCGGCGGCACCATCCACGAGCCCGCCGAGCTGCGCGGCGCCCCGGGGTGCAGCCGCGCCGTCACCTGCGCGGCGGTCATCGCCCCGCCGTCCGCCACGACGTCGAGCACCTCCTGCAGGAGCCGCGGGCGCTCGGAGAGGATGCGCCGGTAGCGGCCCCAGGCCTCCTCCGCCGCGCGCGCCATCCGCCAGCGCAGCAGCCGGTGCGTGCGGGGCGGCACGAGGCTGGCCTCGTGGGCCCAGTACTCCACGAGCCTGCGCGGCGACCGCTCGGCGGCGCGGCGCAGCAGCTCGTCGTCGTAGGGGCCCAGCCGGCTGAACACCGGCAGGCGGTGGCTCCTGGCGACGACGTTCACGGAGTCGATCTGCAGGAGGCCGACGCGGTCGACCACCCGCTGCAGGTGCCGCGCGGTCGGCGACCCCGTCGGCCGGGGGTCTATGAAGCCCTGGGCCGCCAGCGCCGTGCGCCGGGCCTGGGCCGCGGTGAGGACCTCCCGGCGCCGGGCCGAGCCGCCCGGCACCGGCCCTGCGCTCCCCGCCACAGCCGTCGATGCTGCCACGACCACGCCGCGCCCACCGCCGCCGCACCACCACCGCCGCAGCACCGGCCGGACTGCTGCTGCCGGTCCTGCTGCCCGAGGGCGGGACGGTCGCCGGGCTCAGGCCTCGGGCTCGAGCAGCTTCTCGTTGACCGCGTACATGGCCGCCTCCATGCGCGAGTGCAGCTGGAGCTTCTCCAGGAGGTTGCGCACGTGGTTCTTCACCGTGTTCTCGGAGATCCAGAGCTCGCCGGCGATGTCGCGGTTGGACCGACCGCGGGCGACCAGGCGCAGCACCTCCAGCTCGCGGGCCGTCAGCCGGGGGGCGGGGACGACCGGCGCGTCCTGCGCCGCCGTGCCTCGGCGGCTCAGGGCGGCGAACTCCGCCAGCAGGTGGCTGGCCATCGAGGGGCTGATGAGGGACTGCCCGCCGTGGACGGCGCGCAGGCTCGCGGCGACGTCCTCGCTCGGCACGTCCTTGAGCAGGTACCCGTTGGCCCCCGCCTGCACGGCGCTGAAGAGGTCGGCCTCCTCCTCGCTCATCGTCAGCATGACGATGCGGGCGCTCGGGGCGACCTCGCGGATGGCCGCGCAGGCCTCGATGCCGCTGCGACGGGGCATGCGGACGTCCATGAGGACGACGTCCGGGAGCAGCTCCTCGGCTCGGGCGATGGCCTCGCTGCCGTCGCTGGCCTCCCCGACGATGACGATGTCGTCGTCGAGCTCCAGCACGCGCTCCAGGCCGCGGCGGTAGAGCACGTGGTCGTCGACCACGAGGACCCGGATGGGGTCGGCGGCGGACGGCGGAGCGGTGGAGCCGCGCGGGGCCGTGCCCGAGCCGTTCAAGGCCACCCCCGTGTTCCGGCTGGCGACGTCCATGGTCCTCCCGTCCGTGCCGGCCCGCTCGTCGCGCACCGGTGGCCCGCAGGAGCATGCCAGCGCAGGCCCCCACCCGTCTGCACCGGCCCGTCACGATCGCGCCACGGCCTCGAACGGCCCTGGTGCGTCGGTATCGCCGGTGTCTGGGGGCATTCGCACCTGCCCGCCCTGCGGTTGGGTCCGTCGCCGCGAACCGGTCCGGACGCCGCGTCCGGGTCGGCCGCCGCGGTCCGGTCGGAGCCGGTGGCCGTCCCTCCGCAGCCGGGCCCGCGGTGCGGTCGCTGCGACCGCACCGCGGGCCCGGCCTGCTCGGAGGGAGTCCCGGCGACCTCAGGCCCCGAGGGCCTCCGCGGCCAGGGCCTGCTCCACCACCGGCTCCGTGGCCGCCGCCTCGGACGCCTCCTCGAGCCGGATCACCCCGTAGCTCCAGCCGCGACGGCGGTACACCAGGCTCACGGCGCCCGTGCTGCGGCACAGGAAGAGGTAGAAGTCGTGGCCGAGCGCCTCCATCTGGGCGAGGGCCTCGTCGACGCTCATGGGGTGCGCCAGGTGCGTCTTCTCCCTGATGCGCACCGGGGACTCGCCGACCGCGTCCGCGAGGCCGTGCTCGTCCTCCTCCCCCGCCCCGAGCGCGCCGACGCGCACGTGCTCGTCCGGCTCGGCGGCGCCCGCCGCCGGCGGGGCCGGCCACCGCGCCGTCGGGCACCGCCGCCAGCGGCGGCAGGTCGGCGCCGTCGCCGGGCGCGCCCCGGCGCACCGACGGCGGCGTCTGGCGGCCGTGGTGGACCTTGCGGCGGTCCCGCAGCCGGCGCAGCCGCTCCAGCAGCTTCTCCTCCGCGAGGTCGAGGGCGCCGTGCGCGTCGTCGGCGCACGCCTCTGCTCGCACGACCTCGCGACGGTGCCGCAGCGTGAGCTCCACGCGCTCGCAGCTCTGCGGCTGGCGCGGGTTCGCCTCGTGGCTGATCACGACGTCGAGGCGGTCGGCGCGGGGCGCGATCTGCTCGACCTTGGCGAGCTTCTCCTCGAGGTGGCGGCGGAACCGCTCCGGCACGGTCGTGTGGCGGGTGGTGAGCGTGATCTCCATGGGTCCTCCAGCGTGGGGGGGTGGTCCTCGACCCGCTGCCGACGGCTCCGGCCTCGGCGGCGGTCGCTCGGTGCTCAGGCACCACCTCCCCGCGGCGGTGCGGGCGGGCGCAGGCACCCGGGCGCACGGCGTCCGGGGAGCAGGAGGGCGGTCGGCCCGACGAGCGGGACGGCGGCGCCCGAGGGGGCGCGCCGGGGGCGGGGCCGGGGCGACGGCGACCGAGGCGCCGTCCGGGCGCGACCCGGGGCCGGGGAGGACCTCCGGTGCGGCTCCATGACGGGACGCTAGCCGCGATCGGCCGGGTGCGACACCCCGCCCCGCCCCTCTGCACCCGTTCGACGGGCGCACCCCGACCGGGCGCGCGCCGGGAGGTCGCGCCGACGCCGCCCGGGCGCCCTCACCCGGGGTCACGGTCGCCAGACGTGTTGGCCCGCAGACCCTCCGAGCTCGGCGCCGCACGTCTCCCCCCGACGTCGCCGCGCGGCTCGAGGAGCCGTGCGGTCACGCACCGTCGCCGACCGCTCCGGCCGGCCACCGGCCGCTCGTGGTCCGCCCGCCGCCGTCCCGGCGTCCCCCCGGCGGCGGCGCGGCGAGGACGACGACCCCGCCCAGGACGCGCGCGCCGGCTCCGGACAGCACCCGGGCGGCCTCGGCGAGGGTGGAGCCGGTGGTGACGACGTCGTCGACCAGCAGGCAGCGGGCCGGTGGTGCGCCGCGCAGCCGCAGGGCTCCTCGTCGGGCCGCCGCGCGCTCGGCCGCGCCGCGGCCCACCTGGTCCCCCGCACCGGCGCGCAGCGCCAGCACCGGGTCCACCCGGACCGGGAGCCCCCGCCCGCGGAGGGAGCGGGCCCACCGCCGGGCGAGGTCGGCCACGAGGTCGTCCCCCCTCGCCCGCACGGCCGCCCGGGTCGAGGGCACCGGCACGAGGACCAGAGGCCCGGACCGCACACCGGGGAGCAGGGCACCGGAGAGCAGGGCACCGGGCAGGGCCCCCTCCCCCGCTCGCCGCAGCGCGTCGGCGAGCAGCGGTGCCAGGTCGTGGCGCCCCCGCTCCTTCCACGCCAGCAGGAGCCGGCGCGGCGCGCCGTCGTAGGACGCCGCGGCGCGCACGGGGGGCGCCTGCGGCGCGGCGAGCTCGACCGTCCCCCACGGCGGCGCGGCGAGCGACCACCGGCACGCGGTGCAGAAGGCCACGTCCTGGCGGTCGCACCCCGGGCACGCGACCGGCCAGACGAGGCGGGCGAGGGCGTCCAGCGCGGTGCGGGCGGGTCCGGGGGGCGAGGCGTGCCGGGCGCTCGTGCTCACGCGGTCAGCGTCGCGGCCCCGACGTGGGGCGGGCGCCCCGCGACCCGGTGCTGGGGACGACGGCGGCCGTCCCCAGGACGGGCGCGGAGCCCGGGACCCCCACGCGGTGCGCGCGCTGAGCGGCTCAGCCCGGGTAGGACGGGTCGACCGAGGTCTCCGAGCCGGGCCGCACCACCCAGGCCTGCCCGGCGGACTCCAGGACCCCGCCCGCCGGCGCGTCGAGCAGCACGTCCGGTGATCCCTCCGAGGAGGTCAGCCGCTCGACGCCCTCGGGGACCTCGCGGGTCCTGACGACGGACCCGTCGACCGTCATCCTCAGCAGCTGCGTCGGGCCGTCCTCGAGTGCGCCCAGGGCGACCACAGTGGTGGCGTCCGCCCACGCGACGTCGCTGAGGGCCACGAGACCGGGCAGCGGCGGCTGCTCGGGGACGTCGAGGCGCTGCGGCTCGCCGTCCTCCGCGCGCACGATCCCCGCCACGTCGAGGTGCGGCGCTCCGGTGCCGTCGACGGACGCGACGACGACGCGGGCGCCGTCGTGGGCGACCTGCAGCGCGAGCACGCGCCGTCCCTCGAGCCACGGCGCGGCGACGGCGCCGACGACCCCGTCGGCGTCCACGGCCAGCAGCCGCCCTCCCGCGTCCTCCGGCGTCGTCCACACCCACCCGCGCGCGTCCACGCTGGGTGGCGCGAGCGACGTGCCCGTCAGCACCGACCTCAGCCCGGGGCCGTCCTCGTCCCCGGACTCCTCGGGCCGTCCCACGAGCAGCTGGCTGCGCTGCTGGACGAGCACCGCCACCAGCCCGTCGACCCCCACGGCGGGATCGCTCGGCAGCATCGTGGAGACGTCCAGGAGGCCGGGGACCACCTGGGCGCCGTTCCCGTCGAGGCGGGCGACCAGGCTCCCCGACAGCACCACCGGGGCCCCGGCGAGCACGGGGGCGCCCAGCGCCGTCGGGTCCTCCTCCGGGACCTCCAGGGCGCTGCCCTGCGAGGACAGCTGGACGTCGCGCACCCCCGGGACGTACCGCAGGGTGGCGCGCAGCTGCGCCTGCATCAGCGAGCGCTGCCGCGGGTCCGCTGCCCGGGCCTGCTCGGACAGGTCGACGACCGCGGTGCCCGTGGTGTCCAGGGGCACGGCCGGCGGGGAGCTCAGCAGGACGGCGCCCTCGGGGAACGCCGTCGTCGTGGCCCCCGCGAGCCAGGGCGAGGGGCCGGCGAGCAGCTCGGAGACGAGGAGCGTCGCGCTCGGCGAGCGCCCCGGGAACCAGCGCACCTCCGGGACGAGCGCCGTCTGCGAGGGGTCGAGGAACTGCAGGGGGTAGGCGCGGTAGATCTGGTCGAAGACGTCCTGGCCGAGGACCACCTCGTCCGGCGGACGGCTGACCCGCCAGGCGCCGTCGACCCGCACGACCTCGAGGTCGACGGCGTAGGAGCTGCGCGGCGCGGACGTGGTCCACCGGCCGCGGCGGTCCACCTCGCCGATCAGCGGGGCCGTCACCCGGACGGTGCGCACGGTGCCCTGCGTGGCCGTCGGCGCCGGTCCCGCCTCGTCCGCCGACGGCACCTGCGGGTCGACACGACCCACGACGAGCCCGCTCGTGGCGACGACGACGACCCGCTCCGTGGGTCGCCAGGACTCCACCGAGGCCGGCGTGAGGAACAGGCGGGACGCCGAGTAGTCGTCGTCGAAGGCCGCCGACGCCCGCAGGAAGCCGTCCACGACCTCCTCCGGCGAGGCGCCGTCGCGCGGGGGGTCGGCGAGGAAGCCCGGCACCGGGTCCGGCGCGCCCTGGGCGGGCCCCTCGACGACCGAGCCCTGGCGGGGCAGCGAGACGCAGCCCGCGACCAGCAGCAGGAGGACCCCGAGGAGCGCGGCCACCGCGCCGCGCCGGACGCCGGCCCCCCGGTCAGCCACGACGCCCCGCCGGGGGCTGGACGACGGGCAGGGACGCCGTCGCGATGGCGTCGGCGGCCGCCTCGGTGCCGGCGTCGCCCCAGGCCCCCGGCGAGCCCGCGGCGCTCGGCACGAGCACGACGCCCGGCAGGCCCTCGACGAGGACGGTGGGGGCCGAGGGGTCGTCCGGCGGGGCGGCGGGCGCGAGGTCCGCCGGCATCGGCAGCGGGGACGGGCCCAGCGCCACCTCGGGCGTGCGCGGCAGCAGCAGCCGGAAGGCGGCACCCAGCCCGAGCTGCCCCACGACCTCGAGGCGGCCGCCGTGGAGCACGGCGTCCTCGGTGGAGATGGCCAGCCCCAGGCCGCTGCCCCCGGTCGTCCGGGCGCGGGCGGGGTCGGCGCGCCAGAAGCGGTCGAAGACCCGCTCGGCGTCCTCGGGCCGCAGCCCGATGCCGTGGTCGCGCACCAGCACCGCGACGGTCGCCTCGTCGGCGGCGAGCTCCACCTCGACGGGGCGGCCCTCGGCGTGCTCGACGGCGTTGAAGACGAGGTTGCGCAGGACCCGCTCGACGCGACGGGCCTCGGCCTCCGCCGTCACCGGCTCCGGCGGCACCGTGACCACGACGGGCACCGACTGCGCCGTGGCGACCGGCTCGGCGTGCTCGACCACGCGGGCGACGAGCGCCCGCAGGTCCACCGGCTCGGCGTCCAGGGCCGCGGCCCCCGCGTCGAAGCGGCTCATCTCGAGCAGGTCGGCGAGCAGCGCCTCGAAGCGGTCCAGCTGCGCCAGGAGCAGCTCGGCCGAGCGGGAGGCCGCGGGCTCGAGGTCGCCGCGGGCCTCGTGCAGCACCTCCCCCGCCATCCGCATCGTCGTCAGCGGCGTGCGCAGCTCGTGGGACACGTCGGAGACGAAGCGCTGCTGCAGGCGCGAGAGGTCGGCCAGCCGGGTGATCTGGCGCTGCAGCGAGGCCGCCATCTCGTTGAAGGTGCGTCCCAGCGCCGCGAGGTCGTCCTCACCGCGGACGTCGACGCGCTGGTCGAGGTCGCCGGCCGACATCCGCGAGGCCGCTGCGGCCGCCTCGCGGACCGGCCGGACGACGAGGCGGGTGACCACCGAGACGACGCCGCCCAGCAGCAGCACGAGCAGCAGCCCGCCGACGACCAGCACGCGCTGGACGGCGTCGAGCGTCGCCTGCTCCCGCGTCAGGTCGATGACGAAGTAGAGCTCGTACTGGCCGGCGAGGGCGAGGTCCACCCGCTGGCCGACCGCGAGCGCGGGCACGGTGCCCTCCCCCCGCGGGAGCGCCACCGGGGCGGCCTGCTGGGTCGGCTCGTCCCGGACCGCCTCGCGCAGGGCGTCGGTCAGCAGCCCCTGGGTCAGCCCGGCGCTGAGGGAGCCGTTGACCGTGACCGAGGCGTCGCTGCCGGGCACCCGCAGGAGCAGGTAGCCCGCCGCGCCTTCGCCGCCGACCGACGCCAGCTGCTCGCGGTTGTCGGCGACGAACTGCCGCAGCTCGACCGCCGTGGGCACGTCCGCCTGGTCCAGCCGCTCCTGGAAGGCCTGCGCACCGGCCGCGGCCTCGGCGAACGCCTGGTTCTGCCGCGCCTCGAAGAGGCGCTCGCCGATCGCGTCGGCGAGGAAGCCGCCCACCACGGTCATGGTCAGGGCGGACAGCACGACGGTGAGGCCGACGACGCGGACCTGCAGCGACCGCCGCCACCGCTGCCCCGCCCCGACGCCCGCCGCCCGGAGGCGGCGCGCCACGCGCCCCGGCACGCGGTCAGCCCGCGTCCGCCGTCCCCGCACCCTCCTGCGGGGCCGACGGGGCCGCGGCGGCGTCGCCCTTGACGGCACCGGCGCGGTACCCGACGCCCCGGACGGTGAGGACCCCCTCGGGGTGCTCGGGGTCGTGCTCGATCTTGCTGCGCAGCCGCTGCACGTGGACGTTGACGAGGCGGGTGTCGGCCTGGTGCCGGTAGCCCCACACCTGCTCGAGCAGCACCTCGCGGGTGAAGACCTGCCAGGGCTTGCGCGCCAGGGCCGCGAGGAGGTCGAACTCCAGCGGCGTCAGGGCGATCTGCTGCTCCCCGCGCGAGACCGAGTGCCCGGCGACGTCGATGACGAGGTCGCCGGCGCGCAGCGTCTCCGGCACCTCGTCCTCCTTGCGGCGCAGGCGGGCCCGCACCCGCGCGACCAGCTCCTTCGGCTTGAAGGGCTTGGGCACGTAGTCGTCCGCCCCCGACTCCAGGCCGGCCACGACGTCGGTGGTGTCGCTGCGCGCCGTGAGCATGACGATCGGCACGTCGGACTCCGCCCGGATGCGGCGGCACACCTCGATGCCGTCCACCCCGGGCAGCATCAGGTCGAGCAGGACGAGGTCGGGCTTCGCCTCGCGGAAGGCGGCGAGGGCGCCGGAGCCGTCCGCGCAGAACGAGGGCGTGATGCCCTCCCCCCGCAGGACGATCCCGATCATCTCGGCGAGCGCGGTGTCGTCGTCGACCACGAGGACGCGATGGGTCATGGGGTCATGCTCGCACCTGGGCGGGCTCTTGCTCCGGACGTGCGCCGGCAAGGGGGTCAGGGAGCCGGCGGAGCCGCCCCCGCGGCCAGCAGGAGGACCTCCAGCTCCGCGGCTGCGCGGTCGACGTCGTGGAGACGGCGCACGTCGGCGGCGCCGCGAGCGCCCATGCGCGCCAGCTCCTCCGGTGACGCCGCGAGGACCCGCTGCAGCGCGCCGGCGAGGGCTGGGGGATCGCCGGGGGGCACCAGCCAGCCGTTCGCCCCGTCGGTGAGCAGCTCCGGCACCCCTGCGACGGCCGACACGACCGCGGGCCGGTGCACGGCCAGGCTCTCCATGAGGGCGATCGGCAGGCCCTCGGCGAGGCTCGGCAGCACCAGGGCTCGCGCGGCTCGCAGGAGCTGCGCGATCTCGTCGCCGCTGCGCCAGCCCTCGAGGACGACGACGTCCTGCAGCCCGAGGGAGGTCACCAGCGCCTCGAGGTCAGCGCGGTCGGGCCCGTCCCCCACCAGGCGGACCCGCAGGCCGCCCGCGCCCGCGGAGCTGCTGGCGAGGACCTCGTGCACCGCGCGCACGAGCAGCCTCTGGCCCTTCTCCGGCGCGAGGCGTCCGACGCACAGCAGCTCGACCGGGCCGCCCGGCTCCGCGGTCGCCTCCGCGGGCGTCGCGGTCTCCGCCACGAACCGCGGGGCCACGCCGCAGCGGACGACGTGCACCCGGTCCCACAGCGCGGGCGGCACCCAGCGGTACAGCTGCCCACGGGTGTACTCGCTGATGGCGACGACGTGCGTGGCGCGCTCCGTCTTCAGGTCCAGGTGCAGCGTCGGCGCACGGTCCCACTCGTACGGACCGTGCACGGTCATGCTCCAGCTGCCGCCGGAGAGCGCGGCGCCGAGCATCGCCACCGCGGCGGGGCCCTCGCTCGTGTGGGCGTGGACGTGGCGCACCCCGGTGCGCTGGCACCGCACCGCGAGCCGGAGCGCCTCCGCCAGGTAGATCCAGGGCCACACGAGCCCCTTGAGCCCGGGGGCTCGCAGCCGGGCAGCCAGCGACGCCGCCCGGACGACGTGCGACGGGTGCCGCAGGACCCAGCGGGCGACGTCGGCGGCCTCGTCGCGGTAGCCGGGCACGAGGTAGTGCGTCGCCGTCTGCTCCTGCGCGGTCCCGGAGGCGAGCACCTCCGCCGGGTCGGGCGAGCGCATGGCGAAGGTGCGCACGTCGTGGCCGCGGCGGCGCAGCGCCGCCACCTCCTCGCGCACGTAGGTGTCGCTGGCCCGCGGGTAGATGTTCGCGAGGTACCCGACCCTCACGGCGCCCCCTCCACGGCTGGGGCGGGAGCGTCCGCGCCGGTCGCGTCGGACCCGAAGCTGCGCACCGCCGCCTGCTCCCACGTCAGCACCGGCCGCCAGCCGATCGCCTCGCGGGCGGTGTCCGCGGGGAAGCGCAGGGGTTTGAACATGGCTTGGAACTTCACCGGGTCGAGCACGCTCGGCAGCTTGCCGCCCGTGCTCGGGAACAGCGTGCGACCGCCGAGGCGTGCGACGCGAGCGAGGAGGTGCGCCGCGGCGTAGGGGACGACGACGCGACGTCGCACGCCCGTCACCGCCGCCGAGGCCGCCGCGTACTCCGGCGAGGTGACGACGTCGGGGTCGACGACGTTGGCGGTCGTGCCGGTGGCGACGTCGGCGGTCAGCGCTGCCGCGAAGGCCTCGGCGCAGTTCTCGACGTGCGTGAGCGGCAGCCGCGTCCGCACCACGAGCAGGAGGCCACCGATCCTCTGGCCGACACCAGGCACGTCCGGTCGCTCCGCTCCCCAGATGAAGCCCGGACGCAGGACGACGAGGGTCCAGGAGGCACCCTCCGCCGCCTCGCGGACGACCTTCTCCTGCAGATCTTGGCCCGGGCGTAGCCGTCGCGCCGCCAGGGGCGCGCCTCGACCGCCGACTCCTCGGTCAGCGCGCCCGACGCGGCGCTCCAGTCGTAGACGGAGAAGCTGCTGGCCAGGACCACGCGGCGCACGCCCGACCCCGCGGCCCCGCGCAGGCCCTCGAGCAGCCGCTCCGTGCCTCCGACCGTGCTGGCGAACTGCTCGCTGGGGCTCCCCTGCACCTGCGCGGCCAGGTGCACGACGACGTCGCACCCGGACAGGGCTCGGTCGACCGCCTCGGTCGACCGGACGTCGCCGACGACGACCTCGACGTCCGCGGCGCCCCAGCCCGTGGGGCGGCGCGACCCGTCGCGGACCAGGGCCCGCACCGTGTGGCCGCGCCGGGCCAGCGCCGCCACCACGGCAGCCCCCAGGAAGCCGGACCCTCCGGTCACCAGCACGGTGCTCATCGGGGCGCGCTCCTCTCGATCTCGGTGACCAGGGCGTTGACCTCCAGGACGTCGCGCAGCGACACGGGGGGCGGTGTCCCGTCACGCAGGGAGGTGTGGAAGGCCGTGACGAGGCCCCACAGCCCCTCGTAGGCACCCGGGCCGCCGCTGATCTTGCGCAGCAGCCCGCCGAGGGCGCCGGTGGCCTCGCGGCGTCCGGAGTCGAGTCCGTTGAGGAGCGGCACGAGCGGTCCAGGGGCCACGCGGACCGCGCTGCGGACGACACCGGTCCCGTAGAGGTCGGCCCGGGCGCGCATGCGCGTGCCCTCCACCTGCAGGGAGAAGACGTCCGGTCGAGCGGACGCCGAGAAGGCCAGGGACGCGGTGGCCGACGCGGTCGAGACCAGGCACCGCATCTCGTCGACGACCAGGCGCGACGGCTGGCGCTTGGCCCAGCTCGCCGAGACCCCGGTCGCCGGCCCGTGAAGGCGTGCGCGAGGGAGGCCAGGTGGGGCAGGAAGTCGGAGACGAGGCCGGCGGGGAGCCCCAGCGCGAAGTGCGGCGCGGACCCGCCGACGAGCGGCCCTCCGCCGGAGAGCGCGTCCAGGGCCACGGTGACGTCGACGTGGACCACCTCGCCCAGACGCCCCTCGTCGAACCAGGCCAGCAGCGTCCGGACCTGGCTGTTGTACAGGTAGTTGTAGTCCTCCAGCAGGCGCACGCCGCGGGCGCGGGCGAGCGCGACCAGCTCGGCCAGCTCCTCGGGCGACGCCGCGAGGGGCTTCTCGACCAGGACGTGGACCCCGCGCCGCAGCGCCTCGCGGACCAGGGGGACGTGCGAGGCGGGCGGCGTGGTGATGTGGACGGCGTCGAGCTCCAGCGCCTCGAGCATCGTCGCGGCGTCCGTGAAGACCTCCGGCCGGGCGGCGCGGTCAGCCACCTCGTCGGCGGCGGCGCGCGCCGCCGCCGGAGAGGAGTCGCACACCGCGACGAGATGGCCCGCACCGCCCGCAGCCAAGCACCGGAGGTGCTCACCGCCGATGCCCCCGGCGCCGACCACGGCGACGCGCGGAGGCCGACCGAGGGCGGCGACCACCGGCTCGTGCGCGCCCGTGGGGGGCCGCGCCACGGCACGGTCCAGCCCCTGCGGAACAGCGTGCATGGAGTCCTCCCGTCGCCGGGCCCCCGGCGGAGCCGCACGAGCCGGCCGCCACGGTAGGCCGCCGCGCAGCCGCGGCCGGCCACGGGAGACCCCACCCGAGGTCACCGCGGGCGGGCCGCCACAGGGGTGCGGGAGAGCTGCTGGTGGCATGCTGCCCCACGCGCGACGGGGCGCATCACCCGCCCGCCGACCCCGGAGGACACCACCGCCATGACCGAGCAGACCGACGCACCGCCCGCCGAGGACGCTCCCGGCACCAGCTCAGGCCGATCCCCTCGCATCAGCGTCATCGGCACCGGCTACCTCGGTGCCACGCACGCGGCCGCGATGGCCGAGCTGGGCTTCGACGTCGTCGGCGTGGACGTCGACCCCGCGAAGGTCGAGGCCCTGTCCGCGGGCAAGGTGCCCTTCTACGAGCCGGGGCTGCCCGAGCTGCTCGTGCGCGGCGTCGAGTCGGGCCGGCTGCGGTTCACGACCGACCTCGCGGAGGCCGCCTCCTTCGCCGACGTCCACTTCGTCTGCGTCGGGACCCCTCAGCGCCCGGGCTCCAACGGGGCCGACCTCCGCTACGTCGAGGCCGCCTTCGAGAACCTCGCCCAGCACCTGACGCACGACGCCCTGCTCGTGGGCAAGTCCACCGTCCCGGTCGGCACCGGCGCCCGGATGGCGGCCCGCGTGCGCGAGGTCGCTCCGGCGGGTCTGCGCGTCGAGCTCGCTTGGAACCCCGAGTTCCTGCGCGAGGGCAAGGCCGTCCAGGACACCCTCACCCCCGACCGCGTCGTCGTCGGCGGCGCCTCGACGTGGGGCGAGGACCTGCTGCGCAGCGTCTACGCCCGCTCGCTCGCGGCGGGCACGCCCTTCATCGCCACCGACCTGCCGACCGCCGAGCTGGTCAAGGTGTCGGCCAACGCCTTCCTGGCCACGAAGATCAGCTTCATCAACGCCATCTCGCAGGTGTGCGACAAGGCGGGCGCCGACGTGACCGTCCTCGCCGACGCCCTCGGGCACGACGTGCGGATCGGCCGGCAGTTCCTCAACGCGGGCCTCGGCTTCGGCGGGGGCTGCCTGCCCAAGGACATCCGCGCCCTGATGCACCGCGCCGGCGAGCTCGGCGCCGACTCCCTCGTCGCCCTGATGCAGGACGTCGACGAGATCAACATGTGGCAGCGCCAGCGGGTCATCGACATGGCGGTGCAGACGTGCGGCGGGAGCGTGCTCAACCGTCGCATCGGCGTCCTCGGGGCCGCCTTCAAGCCCGACACCGACGACGTGCGCGACTCCCCCGCCCTCAACGTGGCCGCGGGGCTCCACCTGCGCGGCGCCCAGGTGGTCGTCTACGACCCCGAGGCGGGCGAGACCAGCCGGCGGATCTTCCCGTCGCTGACCTACGGCACCTCGACCGAGGAGGCCGTCGCCGACGCCGACGTGGTCCTCGTGCTCACCGAGTGGCCCGAGTTCCGCACGGCGGACCCGGCCGCGCTGCTGGCTCTGGCGAACTCGGGCGCCACGGTCATCGACGCCCGCAACTGCCTGCCCGTGGACGCGTGGCGCGCGGCGGGCTGGAGCTACCGAGGGGTCGGCGCGGCGCGCTGACGGACGCCTGAGGAGCCCGCCGGTCCGCGTCTCGCGCGGACCGGCGGGCTCTGTCATCAGGAGGGCTTGCCCCAGTCCTCGGGGAGGGCCTGCAGACGGTCCCACGGGAAGCCCTCCATGACGGAGTAGCTCGGCGTTCCGCCGAGGGTGGCCTTCCAGGGGTTCTTCCCCGTCTTCGCCTGGACGGCGTCGCCGCTCTCCGCCGACACCGCGACTGCCCCGGATCGGTCGCTGACGATGAAGCCGTACTTCTGCACCGCGACAGCGATGGCCTCGGCGACCGGGTGCAGGTGCAGAGACTCGACGTCCAGCGACGGGTCGAGGCGGAAGCGGGTCCCCATGGGGATCGCCGAGGAACTCTTGTCCGAGCCGTCGCTGCGCTGGGCCGGGTAGCTCCAGTCCTTCCAGTGGCCGATCGTGGGGATCGCCAGCGTGAGGGCGTGGTCGATGCGCCGGGCCTGGGCCTCCTGCACGCGGACGGCTCCCTGCGAGACGGCGAGCCCGCTGGCGCTCGCTCCCATCCCGTCCGGGAAGTAGCCCTGGCTCTGAGAGGCCTTGTCGACGCGGCCACCCCAGCACGCGGACCAGCCCGAGCTCGTCTTCTGCGCCTTCCAGAACTCCCAGAGCCGGTCCTCGCTCGGCGAGTACACCGTCAGCTGCCCGTCGCTGCCACCCGCCGGGATCGCGTCGGCCGGGATCGGCACGTCCTCGAAGTGCCCCTGCGGGCCGTACAAGCTCTTCGGCGTGTACCCCTTGCGCTGGCAGTCGGTGAAACGGACGTCCACGCGCTTCTGGCTGCTCGAGGCCGTGGCCAGCGAGACGTTGTACTTGTAGGCGTTGAACGCCGCGACGCCGCCGTAGCGCGAGGTCACCTGGTGGTCGAGGTTCTGCACCATCGCGCGGCTGTTCGGGTGCAGCGGGGCCTTCGAGACGTCCTTGGTGAACGCCTTGGTCCGGAGCACGGACCCCGAGGCTTCGGTCGACGAGGTCGTCTCCGCGGCATCCAGGGGCTGGGCGTCCGCGCTCGCGACCGCACCCCCCGTGAGGAGGGCGAGCGCGAGGGCGGCGGACATGGCGGGGCGGAGGGCCCGGCGGCGAACGGGTCGGCGGGTCATGCGTCTGCTCCTGAGGTCAGCGGTCGGTACTCACCCCATCGGGTGAAACCGGGCGGATCCTAAGCACAGTCCGCGGCTTTGTGGGAGAAGCGTCCCCGACCGTCACCCCTCGGGCTGGCCCCAGTCCCGCGGCAGAGCCTCCAGCCGGTCCCAGGGGAAGTCCTCCAGGACCGCGTAGCTCGGTGTGCCGTCGAGGATCTCGCGCCACGGATCGACCTCGTCGGGCCCGGACACCGCCTCCTGACCGGTGTCAGCGCTCACGCTGACGGCGCCTGAACTGTCCGTCACGATGAAGCCGTACCGCTGGGCTGCGACCGCCACCGCCTCTGCGACGGGATGGAGGTCGAGGGAGTCGACGTCCACGTCAGGGTCCAGGCGGAAGCGCTGCCCCATGGGGATGGCCTCGTCGTCCGGGTCTCGTCCGTCGGTCCTCTGGGCCGGCCAGCTCAGCTGCGGGGCCTCGGCCACGTCGGGGATCGCCAGGGACAGGGCGTGAGCGACGTCGCCGCTCCGGGCCTCGTCCGCGGTGACCGCACCCGCGGAGACGGCCAGACCAGCGGCGCTCGCCCCCGCGGCACCGTCGAACCAGCCTTCGCTGGTGCTGGCGTCGTCGATGCGCCCCCCCCAGCAGGCGGACCACCCGTCCTCGTCCCTGCGTGCCTTCCAGAACTCCCAGAGCTGGTCGCTGGAGGGCGAGTACACGGTGAGCTGACCGTCGCTGCCGGGCGACGGCACAGCCAGAGCGGGGATCGGGACCTCGGCGAAGTGCTCGAGGCCGTCGTAGACGCCCTCGGGCACGTCACCGCGGTCCTGGCAGTCGTCGAAGGCGACGTCCTCGCGGGCCACCCACCACGGAGCCGTCCACGTCGACGTGCCGTAGCGGTTGACGTTGAAGGCGGCCACGCCGCCGTACCGGTCCTCCACCTGCTGCGCCAGGTCGTCCACCAGCTCCTCGCTGCGCTCCGACACCGACGCCTCGAAGACGTCCTCCCGCCACACGCTCGCGCTGTTCGTCGGAGCGGTCAGCGGGTTGGGAGAGGGCCGACTCCACCCCTCGGAGGAGGCGACCACCACGTCCCCGCCCCCTCCGGAGGCTGTCCCTGGAAGGGCGCACCCCGCGAGGAGACCGACGGACACGAGCGCTGCCGCCGTGGTGGGTCGAGGGCGGGACCGCACCGGTGCGCGAGCGCCTCGGCGGACCGCCTCACCTCGCACGCGGGCCACCGGACGGGCCCGAGCCGAGCGGCGTGACGCGGGTACCTGCCAGCAGGTCGAGGAGACGACGGGCGTTCGGGAGGGGCAGGAACTCCTCGACCACGCGGCGCCGCCCGGCTGCACCCAGACGGGCGCGGTCCGCGGGGTCGGACAGGGAGGCGAGGGCGTCGGCCACCAGGTCGGCTCGTCCAGGGGTGAGGAGGACGCCGCTGACGCCGTCCTCCACGAGCTCGGGGATGCCGGCGATGCGGGTGGTCACCACGGGGAGCTCACTGGCCATCGCCTCCATGAGGACGACGGGCACTCCTTCCGCGAAGCTCGGGAGGCAGAACACGTCCGCCCACGCGTGCAGCGCAGGCATGTCGTCCTGGCTCACGGGACCCACCAGCTCGACCCGGCCGGCGAGCGCCCCTCGAGCGGCAGCAGCCTTCAACGACCGCTCGAGAGGTCCCCCGCCAGCGATCCGCGCCTGGACGTCGACGCCTCGTTCCACGAGACGCTGGAGCGCCTCGAGGAGGAGGCCCGGCCCCTTCTCCGGCACGAGGCGACCGACGAAGAGGACCCGGAGCGGCCCGCCCGACCGCGCCAGCCGGTCCGCTGCGCGCCCCGGGTAGCGCTCCAGGTCGACGCTCATGCGCACGAGGCCCAGGCGGGGCCAGACGTCCTCCTCGCTGTGCCGCATGAGCTGGCTGCGGCAGAAGTCGCTGATGCACGCGACGGCCGACGCGGAGGCGACCTTGGCGGAGAGGTCGTAGCCGACGACGTCCTCGAACTCGGTGGGGCCGTGCATGCCGAGCGACCAGCTCCAGGGGTGCGCGCCGTCCGTGGAGCGGCCGAGGTCCACCGCGGCGCGAGCGACGTCCGCGCCGCTGTTGGCCAGGTGGACGTGCACGTGGTGGAGGCCACGGGCTCGCATCTCCGCGAGGAGCAGGCCGGCCTCGACGGCGTAGAACAGCTGCCACAGCCGCGAGCGCAGCGTGGCGGGTCCCCGCGAGAGAGCGCGCCGCACGCTGGAGGCGTACCCGCGCGGCGAGCGGCGCGCGTGCTGCCAGTGCGCACGGACGTAGTCGCTCGCGGGGCGGCCCACGAGGGCCGTCGTGCGCCGGTCTTCCTCCTGCGCATGCTCGGAGAGGACCTCCGACGCGGCCGGCTGGCGGACCGTGAAAGTCTCGACCCGGGAGCCGAGCTGGCGCAGGGCCGAGATCTCGCGCTCGACGAACGCGTGCGAGACCGCCGGGTACCGGCTGACGAGGACGGCGAGCGCCGACGCGGAGCCGGGCTGCGCTTCGGCGGCGACCCTCAAGCTGCTCGCTCGGCGGCGTCCGTCCGCCACGCCGCCCGGGCGAACAGGCCCGCTGCGTAGGGGAGGTCGTCGACGAGGTAGCGGCGCGCCATCCGGCGCGGCTCCATGGCCAGCCGGTGCACCCACTCCAGCCCGCTCCGCTGCATGTGCTCGGGCGCGCGGGAGACGCGGCCGGCCAGGAAGGTCAGGGCGCCGCCGCACCCGATGAACCAGGCGTGCGGCAGAGCGCCGCGCAGCACGCCGATGAGGCGCTCCTGCTTCGGGAAGCCGAGGCCCACGAGCACCAGGTCGGGCTGACTGCGCTGTAGGTCCTCCACCATCGCCGCCAGCTGGCGCTCGTCCCGCTCGAACCCGCGCGGCGGGCAGTGCCACCCGACCACGCGCAGGTCGTCGTGCTCGCGGTCCAGGTTGTCGGCCGCGACCTCCGCGACGCCCTCCTCACCGCCGAGCAGGTACACCGAGCGCCCCTCGCGGGCGAGCGCCGCGGGGAGGGACCGCGCGAGCGCGGCTCCGGTCACGCGCTCGGGCAGAGGGCGGCCCTGGAGGCGAGACGCCCACACGATCGGCATCCCGTCGGCGACGACCAGGTCGGCCTCCTCGGCGATGCCCTGGAGCGCAGGACGCCTGAGCTGGCGCAGGATGTCGACGTTGGGCGTCAGGAGCATGCCGCCGCGACGCTGGCGCAACGACGTCAGGACGTGGGTGACGACCTGCTGCTCGGTCACGGCGTCGAAGGAGATGCCGTCGACGACGACGCGCGCGGGCGCGTCGACGGTGGGGGTCTTCCCGGCCATGGGGCGGACCTCAGGGCGGGGACTGGGGACCGGCGACGCTGCCAGCTCCTCGTGCGCAGGTGCCGGTCGGGTGGACATGCCTCTAGTCAAGGGCATCGGAGGCGTTCACCCAAATCGACGACCGGCCGTTCACAGACATTTAACGATCGGCATCACGTCATGATCACAGCCTGTCACGACGACGACCTCGGTCAACGAGTCGATTCGTCCCGATACCACTCTCGCGGCACCCGCCGGGCGCGCAGGCGCGCCGCGAGCACGACGCCCACGTAGACGGCCGTCGACGGCAGGGTCGACGGTCGGGACCGGGCGTCCCGCAGGAGCGAGCGCAGCGTCTCTCCCGTGCTCACCGCGTGCGCGGCCTCGCCGTCGGCCGCCAGCTCCGTGTTGCCCTGCGCGGTCCGCGTGCGCACGGCGAGCAGACCGGCCAGCGAGCGAGGGGTCTCCACCCGGAAGCAGTGCTCATCGACCACCACGCGCTCGCCCTCGGAGAACGCTCGTTGGACGAACAGGTCGTCGCTCGTCACCGCCGGGAAGGCGCCGAAGCGGGCGCGACCGCTCTCGCTCAGGCCATACATCCCGAGCCCCACCAGCCCTCGGGTCGTGTACGGGATCCTGGCGTACGCCGCGTAGAAGGCGCGGACCGCCCAGGGCCGTCCGTCGACGACGAAGTCGACGCGAGGAGCGGCCGCCCGGGCCTGGGGTCCGCTCAGGGCGTCGGCGACGGCGCGCAGGGCCGGGGCGTCGACGACGACGTCCGCGTCGAGGTAGATGCGCGGGAAGGCGGTGACCGCGTCGTCCCCCGCGTCGAGCGCCCGGCGCTTGGAGCCCTCGGCGAGCTCGACGACGCGCACGCCCCGCGCCCGGGCGACGTCCGCCGTGCCGTCCGTGCAGCCGTTCGCGACGACGACGACCTCCGCCTCCTCGGCGAGCTCGGGCCAGAACGCGTCCAGGCAGCGCCCCACCACCCGCTCCTCCTGGTGGGCCGGGATGACGACCGAGAACCGGCTCTGCTTCCAGGTGCTCTCGCTGTCGGGCGCCACGTCGCGACCCTAGCCGCGCCGGTCGGCTGGCCCGGCCGAGGGGCGACCACAGCGCGACCCCGGATACCGTCGCATCTCCAGCAGCCACCCGAGGAGACGCAGTCGATGCAACCGGTGCACGGGCAGAGCCGACCGACCGTGGACGTCACGGTCGTGATGCCGGCGATGAACCGGGAGGCCCTGATCGGCAGGGCGCTCGAGAGCGTCGCCGCGCAGACCGTCCGCCCTGCCCGCGTGCTCGTGGTCGACGACGCCTCCGACGACGCCACCGCTGACGTCGCCCGGGCCGCCGGCGCAGAGGTCCTGGCGATGGACACGAGGTCGGGCAGCGGTCCGGCGCGCAACAAGGGCGTGCGAGCGGCGACGACGGAGTGGATCGCGTTCCTCGACAGCGACGACGAGTGGCTGCCCCACCACCTCGAGACGGTCCTCGGTCACGTGCAGGGCCACGTCCTCGCCACGACGGCCGCCATGTCCAGCGGAGGCCGGTGGAAGGGCAGCCCGCACCCGGGCGCCGTGGCGCTGCGGCCGCCGTCGATGCTGGTGCCGAGCGACCTCGTCGTGACGAGCGCCACCGTGGTGAGCCGTCAGGCCGTGGAGGATGCGGGCTTCTTCCGACCGCTCCCCCGCGCGCAGGACATGGACCTGTGGATTCGGGTCCTCGAGACGGGCCCGGGGGTGGCGTCGAGCGAGGCGACCGTCATCTACCACGAGCACGCCACCCAGGCGATCAAGGACGTCGACCTCATGCGGCAGGCGTTCGAGCGGATCCTGGACGACTACGCCGAGCGCCCCTGGATGAGCACGCGGCTGCGCGACGGCGCCCTGAGCCGCGTGATCTGGGACGACCTGCGCGAGGCGCAGGCGGCGCGGCAGTGGGGGACGGTCGTGCACAAGGGCAGGTGGTTCCTCAACCGACCGCACGCGGTGGGAGCACTGGCTCGGGTCCTTCACCAACGCCATCGTGCACGTCGGAGAGGCCGCTCGACGCCGTGACCGCCGCTTGCGACGCCGAGCGCTCGATGACCCGCCCGCGGGCACCGACGGCCGTCGCCCTGGCAGGTACGTCCTCGAGCACCACGGCGTTGGCGCCCACGGAGCTGCCGTCACCGAGATGGACGGCACCCGCGATGACCGCTCCGGGGCCGATGTAGACGCCGTCGCCAGCCGTCGGCGGCCCGACGGCGCCGCGCACGCCCATCGTGACGCGGTGGTACAGCGTCACGCCGGCGCCCAGGCGCACAGCGGGGTGGAGGATGACGCCCCGGGCGGAGTGCGGTAGACGGATGCCCGGACCGACGACCGCGGACCGGGGCAGCTCCGCACCCATGACGGCGCGGACGTACAAGCTGTCGAGGACGGTGTGCACCCGCCTGAGCGCGAACGCTGCCGCGCCCGGTCGACCGTGGGCGTGCTGCCCGAGCCGCCACACCGCGAGCACCAGGCGGTCGCTGCGGTAGGGGTTCACGGCGAAGTCAGCGGCGAGGCTCTGCCTCAGCTCTGCGGCCAGCGACGGCCGCTGTGCCGTGCCCACGTGCCCGTCTCGTCTCCCCCTCACGAGGTCGAACTATAGATCCGCGCGATGTCGCCGTCCGCTAGATCGCGCAGCGGGACGCGCGCTGTGCCAGCCGATGCGGTGACAGACGTCCGGGGCCACGTCCGCGGACGTGGAAGATGGCCGCATGGGACTGACGAGCAGGTACTGGCGGATCCGCTTCGCGCGCTGGTCCACCGCGCGACCAGCCGTGGAAAGTGGGCACACGCTCCTCGTCCCGGTCCCTGGCGACCTCCCCGTCTTCCTCGACCTCGCCCTCGCCGTCTGCCGGCGCCAGCACCACCGCACCCGCCGAGCGACCCTCGTCATCCCGGACTACCCCAGTGACGCGGTGCGCGCGGCTGTCGCCAGGGAGCAGGCGACGTGGCCAGGGGGTGGGCTCGAGCTGCTCGAGCTGCCCGCCCTCGACAGGTTCGTCCTGCCCCGGCTCGGCGACCCCGGACGCAACCACGGGGCTCAGATCATCGCCGGGGTCTCCGCCGCGCGGACGGAGCGGGTGATCCTCCACGACGCCGACCTGTTCCTGTTCGACGAGGCCTTCCACGACCGGCTGGTCGACGAGGCGGTGGCGCGGGACCTGGACGTGCTCGGCATCGACCGCGCGTGGGACTCCTGGTACGCCGAGCGGGGCCGGGAGCTCGCCGCCACGTGGGAGCAGTGCACGCGCACGCGGTGGTTGCGCTCCTTCCCTCCTCACCGCCACATCGGGCACGAAGCCGTCGTCGACGGGGAGGCGCACGTCTTCGACACGACGTTCTGGCCGCAGCTGCACACCCCCCCGGCTCGGATCGGCCTCCTCGAGCGCGAGGACGACGACGTCGTCCACTTCAACTACGTCATCAGCACCTACCGCAAGTTCCAGCGATCCAGCGGGGTGTTCCACGACCGCAGCTTCAGGCTGCTGCTGATCCGTCTTTTCATCGACCTCTTCGACGAGCAGGGGCTGACCTACGACGTACCGAGCCTCGAGCAGCTGGCGTCGGGCCTGGGCGATAGCCACGACGTGCGCGTGCGGTACGACCCTCGCGACGGCGAGCGCTACGCCGACTTCCGTCGCCGCATCGGCAGGGTGCTCGCGGGGCCGTGGGTGAGAGCGGAGCGCGCATCGCGGGCGGTAGAGCTCCTGCGCCCGTTCGACGAGACGTACGGCTTCACCACCTGAACCAGCGTCGTCGAGTGCACCGTGGTCGTCCACCGCCACGGTCGCCAGGTGCTCGGCTGCGGCAGCCCTGCGCCGTGAACGACTGGCGTGGACCATGTGACCGCCTCCGGAAGCCGAGCCGACTCCCGATCCGACGAGCCCGCGCCGCGGTCGCAGACCGCGGCGCGGGCCGCGACGATCAGCTGGGGCAGACGCCAGGGCTCGTCGCCGCCACCGTCGGGGAACTCGTCTTGCCGTAGTCCTTCGGGAGCACCTGCATCTTGTCCCACGGGAAGTTCTTGAAGACGAGGTAGCTGGGGGTCCCCCCGAGCAGCGCGCGCCACGGGTCAGCCCCCGTCGCGGACTCGGCACCAGCGCCGCTCTCCGCCTGGACGCTCACCGCGCCCGACTTGTCGGTGACGATGAAGCCGTACTTCTGCGCCGACTTCGCCACCATCTTCGCGACGGGCGTCAGCTTCAGCTTGTCGACGTCGACGCTGGGGTCCAGGCGCAGACGCGTGCCCTCGGGGATGGCCGAGGCCGCCTTGTCCGACCCGTCGCTGCGCTGGGCGGGCCAGCTGAAGTTCGTCCAGTTGGCCGGGGACGGGATGGCCAGCGACAGGGCGTGGTCGATGTAGCCGCGCTGCGCCTCGTTGATGCGGATGGAGCCGGCCGCCACGGCGAGACCACTGGCGCTGGCTCCCATGCCGTCCGAGAAGAAGCCGTGGCTCTTCGAGACGTTGTCGATCCGACCACCCCAGCAGGCGTACCAGCCGTCGGCGCGCTTCTCCGCCTTCCAGAATTCCCACATCTGGTCCGAGCTCGGTGAGTAGATGGTGAGCTGTCCGTCGGAGGCCACCGCGGGAAGGGCCTCGTCAGGCAGCGGGACATCGACGAAGTGAGCGCCGCGCGAGGGGGTGTAGAGCTGGCTCGGCGTGTACGTCTTCTTCTGGCAGTTGTTCCACTTCACCGTCGTCCGCTTCTGCGCGGCGGGGACCGTGTACACGCTCGTGTTGTGCTTGTACACGTTGAAGGCGGCGATGCCGCCGTAGTACTTGTCGACCTGCGCCTTGAGGTTGGCCGCCATCGCTGCCGAGTTCGGGTCGAGCGGGGCCTTGCTGATGTCCTGACGCCACACGCTGCCGGCCGAGAAGATGCCGTTGGCCGGGCTCGTCGTCTGGACGGAGGTCGTCGAGGCGGCTCCCGCGGCGGGGACGGTCGACGTCGTCGCTGCGGCACCGGTTGTCGACGCAGCCCCGGCGCTGGGGCCGACCGACAGGGTGGCGAGCACGGAAGCGGCCACGGCCACGGCCGCAAGTCGGGACGGGCGATGATGGAGCGTTCGGGGGGCCATCGGAGAATCCTTTCTCGGTGGACGGTCCTTTCCAGGACCGGCTGACGAGAAAGGCATCGGTGGCCTCCGGGCCCGCCTTGCAGCTCGCTGCTCCGTCCGAGGAGCGGCATCCCTCGTTCGCACCCAGGGCACTAGCCCGACCCGGTTGTGCTGACACGCGCGCTCAAGTCAAGACACTCCTCCAAGCCCTTCCCGCTGGTGCGGAAAACGCGTGTGGTCTCGGTTGCAGCCTCGCGCAGCCGCAACCGCATGTGACGAGACAATCAGCGCGTATGACGGTCACCGCGCAGCTCCGGCCCTTGTCCGAGGCAGGCGCGTCGCAGATCCGCCAGACACGCACCGGAACGCCCGCCCGTCGGCGACCGGGAGTGCCGCCTCTGAGACCCGCCTCACCGCCTGCAGCGACGGGCTCAGTGCGGTCGACCAGCTCTTCTACCGATGCCGGATGATGACCGCGGGGTTGCCGGCCACGACGACGTAGGGCGGCACGTGACGCGTGACGACGCTGCCGGCGCCGACGATGGCACCGCGCCCGATCCGCCGTCCGGGCAGGACGATGCTCCCGGCCCCGATCCACACATCGTCCTCGATCACGATGGGCCGGTCGTCGAGGAAGCCCTGCTGGTTCATCGGGCGGGACGTGTCGTCCACCCGGTGACTGCTGGCCAGCAGGATGCAGCGCGGGCCCATCATCACGTCCCGCCCGATGTGGACCGGCCCGATGACCAGGGCGTCCATCCCGATGTCCGACCGGTCGCCGAGCCGGATGCCCTTCCCCGAGCCGAACCAGGCCCCGTGCTCCACGTTCACGCGCTCACCGCACTCGTCCAGCATCTGCTGAGCCAGCAGAGCTCTCAGCCGGCGGCTCACGGTCCCGCCCGGCCGGGGCGACCACGGCAGGTGCCGCGCTGCTCCGAGGTAGAGGGCGACGCAGGCCAGCCTGCCGGCGTCGTGCACGCGAGTCACACCGCCCTCCGTGGCGCGGCAACCGCCCTCGGGCCGCCGTTCGGCGAACCTCGGGTCAGGTGCGGCGCGAGGACCAGGCCGGCGAGGAGGAAGACGAGGTAGTTGGGCAGGGGGTACGGCACGGGGCTCGTGAGCGTGGCGACGAACCACGCGGCAGCACCCCCCGTGAGGACGAGGCGCCATCCGATGAGGTCCTCCTCCTCGGGCCTGCTGGCTCGGACTCGCTGGACGACCGCGGTGAGAGGCCCGAGGACGGCCGTGAGGACCCACAGCAGACCACCGGGGATGCCGAGCTCCGCAGCGCGCCCCAGCGGGACGTTGTGCACCTCGATCCGCGTGTTGGTGATCGGGTAGGTGTCCGCCTGCCGCACGTAGTCGGCGCTCACGTCGAGGAAGCGGACCCAGCCGACGCCGGTGAGGGGTTCCTGCTCGATGATGCGCAGCGCGGCGGCGTTGACGTTGCGCCGGTCGTCGAGGGACCGGGTCGTCGTCGCTCGCTCGGTCACCGCGGCCTGCAGGCTGGGGATCGCCACGAGGGCCCCGATCACGAGGGCGGTGCTCCCGACGACGATGAGGGGGAGGAGCCGCCGCAGCCGACGCTGCTGGAAGCACACCACGAAGACGCCCACGACCGCCCCCAGCCACACCGAACGGGTCAGCGTGAGCAGCACGCCGACTCCGCACAGCACGGCGGTGCCCACGCTCAGCGCTCGCCACAGGCCTGCTCGGCGCGAGGCCAGGAAGGCCGCGGCGAATCCGCAGGACGTGAGGACGAGCCCCAGCGCCTCGCTGGCGAGGAAGGGGCCGCGCGACCTCGTGGCCTGGATGCCGAGTGAAGGGTCCACGATGTACTGGGGCCGCACGAGACCCGGCGCTGCTCGCTCGAGGACGGCGGTGACCGCGAGGTAGAGACCCAGCAGCGTCAGGGTCTGCAGCAGGAGGTCTCGCCTGTGCGGGGTGCAGAACACGAGGGGCGCGATGGCGAACAGGAGGAAGGGGACCACGAGCCGGTCGGCGAGCGCGAAGAGGCCCAGCGAGGTGAACAGGGTGCCGCTAGACAGAGCCGACCACGCCGCGAGGAGCACGAGCGCCACCATCGCGACGTGCACGGGCCGCACCGCGAGGGGCGTCCGTCTCCACGCCCAGGGGTCGAGCACCAGGAGGCCCAGGCCCGCCGCCAGGGTGAGGCGGTCGGGGCTGATGGGCAGGCCGAGGGCGTCGGAGCCCGTTCCCGAGATGACGTTGAGCACCAGCGTGGCGAGCAGCAGCCACAGGTAGACGGGTCTCTCGGGGCCCCAGGTCCTCATGACCTGTCCGAGACGGGCCGCCCTGTTCCCCCGAACACCACGTCGGCGTCCTGGTCCGGCGCCGCGACGTCGTGCGTGGTCGAGGCGTCGTCGTCCGCGTCTGTCACGGCGGGCTCGCGACGCGCGCGCCTCTCCAGCAGGACGCTCGCGAGGAGGGCCGCGAGAAGGCCGGCGACGAGGCCGAGCAAGCCGTAGCGCTGGATCTGGGACGTGGCGTCGTCGTAGGACGGTGCGGCCTCGGCGACGGTCACCAGCTGGTAGCTCAGGTCGTCGGAGGTCACGGCGTTCTCGTAAGCCGTTCCCAGTGCCTCCTGCCGTCGCTGCAGCACGTCGAGCTGCGCCGAGAGGTCGACGACCTGTGCCCGGGCAGCCGCCGTCGGCGGGACGATCGCCGAGGTGGCCTCGATGGCCTGGACCGCATCGTCACGGGCGATCGACGCCTCTGCCACCTGCTGGGACAGCTCCGTGTACTCGGTGAGCAGGTCGTCGGCGTTGCTCGAGCTGTTCACCCGGTTCGCCTGCTCGATGAGGTAGTCGGTGAGGGTCGCGGCACCGCGCTGCGCGACGTCCTCCTCATCCGCGGTGACCTCCACGCGGATGATGTTCGACTCCGGGATGGGCGAGGCCGAGACCGCAGACACCGTGTCGGCGTCCGCGCCGAGGACGGGGTCCAGCGCACCCAACGCCTGGGAGTTGTCCACGTACCGAGCCGTGCTCGTCGCCAGCTGGGATGCGGCGTAGGCGTAGCCCGGGACCGAGAGGGCCGCCAGGTCGTTGCTCCCCACGGCGATCCGGGACTCTGCCGTGAACGACGCCGGGAGCACTGCGCCGACGCCTGCGCCGAGGACCGCACCGGCGACCACCAGACCCAGTCCGACACCCCAGTGACGTCGAAGCGCGGTGAGCGGACTCACGAGCTGGTCATCCACGGGAGGCGCCTCACTTCTCGTGGCTGCGGGTACCGCGTCGACCGGACCTCCAGGCTGAACGTGCGACACGAAGAACTCCCCACCTCGACCTGCGGACCGGTGGAGCGTACGGGGCCGTCGCAGGGTCGACGTCACATCAGCGAGCGCGGAAACCACTCGTCCGAGTGACGGCGTGGCGAGATGTCCTCTTAGTACGCGCCACGACCCTTGACGACGGAGCCGACCGTCTTCCACAGGATCATCGCGTCCGTCATGGGCGACCAGCTCTCGACGTACCGGACGTCGAGGCGCTCGGACTCCTCGGCCGACAGGTGGGAACGTCCGCTGACCTGCCACAGACCCGTGATGCCGGGCTTGACAGCGAAGCGGCGGTGCATGTCGGGGCGGTAGCGCTCCACCTCGGAGGCGAGCGGAGGTCGCGGCCCGACGAGCGACATCTCACCCGTGAGCACGTTGAACAACTGCGGCAGCTCGTCCAGGGAGTAGCGGCGCAGGACGCGCCCGATCGGCGTGACGCGCGGGTCGCCCTTCATCTTGAACAGGACGCCGTTGCCCTCGTTGGCGGCCATGAGCTCGGGCAGCCTGTCGTCCGCCCGGTCCACCATGCTGCGGAACTTCAGCATGTCGAAGGGGCGGCCGTCCTCCCCCACGCGCTCCTGCCGGAAGAAGACGGGTCCCGGCCCCGAGCGCTTCACCAGCACCGCGACCACCAGCAGCACGGGCGCCAGGACGGTCACGGCGGCCGCCGCACCCACGCGGTCGATGACGTTCTTGGCGAGCGCCCGGACCCCACGCAGCTCCGGGCGGTCGAGGTGGAGCAGCGGCAGGCCGGCGACGGGACGGATGGCCACCCGCGGGCCGGCGACCTCGGCGATGCCGGGAGCGACCACCAGCTCGGCCGTGGTCTCCTCCAGGCGCCAGCCGAGGCGGCGCAGGCGCAGCGAGTCCATCTCCGCGCACGGCAGCACGACGACGGTCTGGATGCCGTCGCGCCGCACCACCTCGACGACCTCGTCGAAGCCCCCGAGGACCGGGACCGAGGGCTCCTCGACCGCCCCGTCCTCGGCAACGAGCGAGCTCGAGGTCGTGCAGCAGCCGACGACCCGCATGCCCTGCTGGGGCGCTCGCTGGAGCTGGCCGACCATGTCGCGGACGCCCTCGGCGCGTCCCACGACGAGCGTCGCGGCGGACAGGCGCCCGGACCGGCGGAGCCGGTGCACCCGCCGGCGCAGGACGTACCGGGCCAGGAGCGTCAGCAGCAGGGCGAGCGGGAGGGCCAGGACGACGTACCCGCGGGCGACCTCGAGGTCGAAGGCGTAGGCCGTGGTGGAGACGGCGGCGACGACGCTGACACCGGCGAAGGCGACCCGCCGGGCCTCCTCCGGGCCGGTGAACAGGTAGCGCGACTCGTAGCCGCGCATCACCGCGACGGCGGCGACCCACAGCAGCGGCAGGAGGAGGACGGACCACGCCGGCTGGTGGGTGATCTGCCACCACCAGTCCGCGGACTCCAGCAGGCCGAAGCGCACCCCGTAGGCCACCAGCGCTGCGGTGAGCGACGCGGCGCCGTCCACGAGCGGGAGCCGGCGCGTGTAGCGGCGCTCCCACCCGGCGTCCTGGGGGCGCTCCGCCCGCAGCGCCGCGGCAGCCGAGGACGGCGTCGCCGCAGGAGCTGGGGAGGCCGCTGTCATCGCCGGGACCGCGCGGCGCTGCCGAGGGGCCGAGCTGGTGCCAGCGGGGCCGGAGTGCCGCGCTGGGCGCGGCACCCTGTCGAGCGCGGTCGTGCTCTGACGTGCGTCCATGCGTTGCGTCCTCCCGTCACGGCGCCGCGCTGAGCGCTGTAGCACCTCTGTCGTGGCGGACGCCGCTGTCTCGCCCGTTCAGAGTAGTGCCAGATGTGACCATCCGTCATGGCTGAGCCGGATCCGAGCCTCGCTCGTTCGGGTGAACAACAGCTCGGGGCGGCGCGCAGGGTGTCCCCTCGGGCCGGTCGCACCAGCGCCCGGGCGGCTCGCTGGGGCAGGGGAACCGTCCTGAACCGGACGCGCGCGTGCGAGGATCCGGCCACGGCGCGAGGGCAGGTGGTGCCGACGCCCACCGCCGCGCGCCGCCGGACCTGACGGGGAGGACGAGGCGCGGATGACCGAGGAGCACGGCTGGGGACGTCCCGGTGAGCAGCCGGTGGAGCCGCCGGCGCCCGGTGGTGCCTCAGCACCGAGCGCCGGGTGGTCGGTCGGCGGGGAGCGGACGGGGCCCGCCGTCAGCGCTCCGGGCGCCCCGCGCCCCGCGCCCCCGGGGGCCGGGTGGGGCCCGCCGCCCGGCGCCGGACCGACGTGGTCCTCCCCCCAGCGGCCCGGCATCGTGCCGCTGCGACCCCTGGGCGCCCTGGAGCTCCTCGAGGGCGGCTTCCGCGCCATCAGCGCCAACCCCCGGGTGATGCTCGGCGTCAGCGCGGTCGTCTTCGGGGGCGTCGCCGTCATCTCCCTGCTGCTGACGCCGCTGTTCGGCCCGGCCTTCGCCTCCCTCGTCAACGAGTCGCTGCCCGGGGCCGGAGCCGGCCAGGAGTTCACCGCCCTCGACTTCGCCGGCGTCGACCCCGTCTCCTTCGTCGTCTCGGTGGTGGCCACGACCGTCCTGACGGGCCTGCTGGTCCTGTCGGTCAGCGGGTCGGTCATCGGCCGGACCGTGCCCGCCGGCGAGCTGTGGCGCCGGGTGCGGGGACGCGTCCTCGCGCTGGTCGGCCTGGCGCTGGTGACGAGCGTGGTGCCCTTCCTGCTCGTGGCCCTCGGCACCGGCCTGGGCGCCCTCGCCTTCCTCACGGACAGCACCGGGGCCGGGATCGCCGGCGTCGTCCTGGGCTTCCTGGTGGGCGTGGCCGCCGCCGTCTGGGTGTCCACCGCGTGGGCCCTGGCCGCCGTCGCGCTCCTCCTCGAGGGGCGGGGGGTCTTCTCCTCCCTCGCGCGCAGCGCACGGCTCGTGCGCGGGACGTGGTGGCGGGTCTTCGGCGTGCTCCTGCTCACGCTCGTGCTCGCCTACATCGCGGTCGGCGTCCTCGTGGTCCCCGCCGGGCTCGTCAGCGGTGTCATCTCGATCACCGTCGGCACGAGCACGGGGGACGCGCTGGCCACCTTCGTGGCGCTCGTGATCAGCACCGTCGCCAGCGTCCTGGTCCGGCCGTTCGTGTCGGCCGTCGTGGCCCTGCTCTACACCGACCTGCGCATCCGGCAGGAGGGCCTCGACGTCGAGCTCTCCCGTGCCGCCGGCGAGGCGGCGCCCTGACCACCGCAGCGGCCACCGCTCTTCCCGGCGCACCGGCCGCCTCGTGGACCACCACCGGCGACCTCGGGCGCGACGAGGCGCAGGACCTCCTCCTGCGGGAGCTCAGCGGCACGGTGTACGCCGACGCCCGGCCGGGGCCGCTCCAGCAGGCTCTGCGCTGGCTGCGGGACCGCGTCCTCGAGCTGCTGCCCGACGACGTCGACGGCGGCCCCGTGGTGGACGCCCTCGTCGTCGCCGCGCTCCTCGTCCTCGTCCTCGTGGCCCTGCGCGTAGCCGGCCAGGTCGTGCGGCGCCGGGGCCGCGCGGCTGGGCCGGCCGGAGACCTGTTCGCCACCGACGCCCGGCGCTCCGCCGACGACCACCGCTCGCGCGCGGACGCCCTGGCCGCCGAGGGCGACTGGCCGGGCGCGGTCGCGGAGCGCTTCCGCGCGCTCGTGCGGGGGGCGGAGGAGCGGGTGCTGCTCGACGAGCGCCCCGGCCGCACCGCCACCGAGGCCGCGACGGAGCTCGGCGCCGTCCTGCCCGCGGTCTCCGCGGACCTGCGCGGCGGCGCCCGCGTCTTCGACGACGTCGTCTACGGCTCGGCGCCCGGCAGCGCCGAGGACGACGCCCGGCTGCGTCACCTCGACGAGAGGGTGCGCGCCGAGCGCCCCGCGGCCGCCTCCCCGCAGCCGTCGGGCGCCGCGCCGTGAGCACCGCCGCCGCGGTCCGTCCGACGAGCGCCGGTGCAGGTCCCGTGGCCTCGGGTGCCCCGGCGCCCGCGCGCCGCCGGCGCCCGCGCCGGGCGACCGTCGCCCTCGCCGCGCTGGCGGTGCTCGTCCTGCTGTCGCTCGCGCTCGCCTCCCGGGGCACGGGGCAGGGGGAGCTCGACCCCACGAGCCCGGCGCCCGGGGGCGGCCGCGCCGTGGCGCAGGTCCTGCAGGACCTCGGTGTCGCGGTCACGCGGACGACGGGCACCGCGCAGACCCTGGAGGCCGTGCGCGCCGCGGGTCCCGGCGGGGCCACCGTCCTGGTGGTCCCCACCGCTCCCCTCGGGCCGGCGCAGCTGGAGGACCTGGCGGCGTCGGGAGCCGACCTCGTGCTGCTCGCGCCCGCCCCGGAGGTCCTCGAGGTGCTCGCGCCCGGACTGCGGCGGTCCCGGGAGATCGAGACCGCGCAGGCCGTGCCGCCCCAGTGCGACGTGCCCGCCGCGCAGGCGGCGGGCCCGGCCACCGGTGGCGGCGTCCTCGTCGAGCCGCGCGACGACGAGGACCCCGCGGTGTCCCTCTGCTACGGCCTGCCGTTCGGCGGCGCTCCCTACGCCGTCGTGGAGGGCGACGGCTCGCGCGTGGTGGTGCTCGGCCAGCCCGACGTGCTGCGCAACGAGACCGTGGCCGACGAGGGCGACGCCGCCCTCGCCCTGCGCACGCTCGGCGCGCGGGACGCCCTGGTCTGGTACCTGCCCGACCCGCTCGACCCGGCGCTGTCCGACGAGCCCCTCCCCCTCTCGGCCCTCGTGCCCCCGGGGCTCCTGCGCGCCGCCCAGGTGCTCGGCGTCGCCGCGCTGCTCCTGCTGCTGTGGTGGGGGCGCCGGCTGGGGCGCCTCGTGCCCGAGCAGCTGCCCGTGGTCGTGCGCGCCTCCGAGGCCGTCGAGGGGCGCGGGAGGCTCTACCGGGCCGCCGGCGACCGCGCGCACGCCGCGGCCGTGCTGAGGTCGGCCTCGCTGGGCCGGCTGGCGGGGCGCCTCGGCGTCCCGGTCTCGGCCGGCACCAGCGCCGTCGTCACCGCCGCCGCGTCGGCCACCGGCCGACCCGCCGCCGAGGTGGAGGCCCTGTACCGCTCCCCCGCCCCGCGCGACGACGGCGCGCTCGTCGTCCTCGCCCACGCCCTCGACACCCTGGAGAAGGAGGTCCGCAGCTCGTGACCGAGCCGACCCGCCACCCCGACAGCCCGCCCTCCCCCGACCGCGACCTGCCCTCGGCCGAGGAGGCCCGCGAGGCCCTCACGGCCGTCCGCGCCGAGGTCGCCAAGGCCGTCGTCGGGCAGGAGGTCGCCGTCACCGGCCTCGTCGTGGCTCTGCTCAGCCGCGGCCACGTCCTGCTCGAGGGGGTGCCCGGGACGGCCAAGACCCTGCTCGTGCGCTCCCTCGCCGCCTCGCTGCGGCTCGGCACCGCCCGGGTGCAGTTCACGCCCGACCTGATGCCGGGGGACGTCACGGGCTCCCTCGTCTACGACGCCGGGGTCTCCGACCTCGTCTTCCGCGAGGGCCCCGTCTTCACCAACCTCCTGCTCGCCGACGAGATCAACCGCACGCCGCCGAAGACGCAGGCGTCGCTGCTGGAGGCCATGGAGGAGCGGCAGGTCACCGTGGACGGGCGCCCACGGCTGCTGCCGCGGCCCTTCGTGGTCGCCGCGACGCAGAACCCCGTCGAGCAGGAGGGCACCTACCCGCTGCCCGAGGCCCAGCTCGACCGCTTCCTGCTCATGCTGCGGCTGCCCCTGCCGCCGCGGGAGGCCGAGCTCGAGGTCCTCCAGCGCCACGCGACCGGGTTCGACCCGCGCGACCTCGCCGCCGCAGGGCTGCGAGCGGTCGCGGGCCCGGAGCACCTGGCGGCCGGTGCCCTCGCCGTCGGGCAGGTGCGGGTGGCTCCCGAGGTGCTCGGCTACGTCGTCGACGTCGTGCGCGCCACGCGCGACGCGCCGTCGCTGTCCCTCGGCGTCTCGCCCCGCGGGGCCACGATGCTGCTGGCCACCAGCCGTGCGTGGGCGTGGTTGCAGGGCCGCGACTACGTGACCCCCGACGACGTCAAGGCGCTCGCGCCGGCGACCCTGGGGCACCGCGTCCAGCTGCGCCCGGAGGCCGAGCTCGAGGGCGTGACCGTGGACGCCGTCCTGGCGAGCGTGCTCGCCGGCGTCGCCGTCC